>Ga0315282_10000970_pt1 | contig 55515 bp, 63 predicted proteins | sample YL17G07_20_MG_FD_203693 | JGI IMG/M metagenome (GOLD analysis project Ga0315282, IMG submission 203693) | Sediment microbial communities from Yellowstone Lake, YNP, Wyoming, USA - YL17G07_20 | ecosystem: Environmental > Aquatic > Freshwater > Lake > Sediment | place: USA: Wyoming | collected...
CCAGAACGTATTCAATCGTACTCAACAGGCTGCAGGATCATTTGAGGAGGAGGCAATGGCTCGATGTGGCCCATCTTCATCTGGAGAGGATTTCGCATGGCCTGACTTTGAGAACTCAAGCTGAACTCGCGAAGATCGCTTCACCTGGGGTAAAGGTCGTCACGGAGATGAGCAGCCTACGGAGACCGAGGAGACTCGTAAAGCTCATTGACATATGGATAGCCGATTACGACCGCTCGCGATTAAAAAACCTAACAAGTATTTTGAGAGGAAGAGGTGAGGTATGGCTCGACGGTGCATGCAAACCTGGAAAACACGGGCCATTCTGCAAGTATCATAAGCAAGTGGATTTTAGGAAAACCTTCTGGTGGATGTGGTGTATGGGTGTAAAAGGCCTAGTCTACGACTCGGCTTTGCCAACGACGAGATCGACAGAGCCATTGATATACGTTTGGGAGGAGGGGATCTTGAACTCCGTGCGTTGGGAGACCATTAGAGATGGAATCGAAGACTATGAGTACCTTTCGCTTCTTGATGAGATCGTTAGCAGGCAGAAAGTTATGAGAAAATCAGATTCCATGCCCCAAATCCAACATAGAGCTAGTAGGCTACTAAAGGGCATTAGGGCCAAAGGTGGCTCTGTGAATGTGGGGCGGGTTAGAGAACAAATTGCTGCCATTCTCGAGGCTTGCAGTGCCGGAGCTCCCTCGGAAAGTTAATATTCCCTCTTCAGCGCACATGAAGTGGACGAAGAATGAGGGATTGCCAAATCGGAACCCGAACTACAACCAGCAGAACTGATTTATAGCCTAAATTCTAGGGATTTCTCTCATTCTGTATTAATCGGAGCGTATGGATAGTGGTTACTATGTTCAAGGAAGAGGGCAGCAAAGTCGATTTCCAGAAGCTGGAACAGCAGATACTAGACTTTTGGGTCAAGACGGGAGCATTTCAGGAGAGAAGGGCCCTTAACAATGGCAAAGAGCCGTGGTCCTTCATGGATGGACCCATCACTGCGAACAATCCGATGGGGGTCCACCATGCCTGGGGGCGCACGTACAAGGACGCCATACAGCGCTTCAAGGCCATGAGGGGGTACGATCTCAGGTACCAGAATGGCTTCGACTGCCAAGGCCTTTGGATCGAGGTCGAGATCGAGAAGGAACTTGATTTCAAATCCAAAAAGGATGTCGAATCATATGGCATAGGCGAATTCGTCAAGCGATGCAAGCAAAGGGTGCTCCGCTTTGCAGCGATTCAGGTGGAGGAATCGATCCGCCTCGGTTATTGGATGGATTGGGACGATCCGCGGCTTCTCAGGGAGCTGGCAGACGGACTTGAGGAACCTGGCAAGACGATCACGGTCGCGGGTCCATCGGGGAAGACGTTGACCGGAGCTGTGGAGCAAGTTGTCGGAGCACTCGGGACGCACGCCTTTGGAGGATCATACTTCACCTTCTCCAACGAGAACAACTATTGCATCTGGTCTGCCCTGAAGAGGTGTCACGAAAAGGGTTGGATCTATAAGGGAACGGACGTAATGCCGTGGTGTCCACGCTGCTCTACGGCACTTTCCGAACACGAGATCGTAACAGAAGGGTATCGTGAGATTAAACACCTGACACTGACCGTAAGATTCCCGCTTCGCGGTCGCCCAGGAGAGGCCCTGCTCATCTGGACAACAACGCCATGGACCCTCTCATCAAATGTGGCGGCAGCCGTCAATCCAAATATCGTGTATGCCAAGGTTCGCAAAGATGGCGAGATACTGTACTTAGCTAAGGCGGCACTTGGCAGGACCTTGAGTGGCAGCTATGAGGTACTCGAGGAGCTTCAGGGAAGTGAGCTGGAAGGGTGGTCATATGATGGGCCATTCGACGAGTTGCCAGCCGTTAGGAAGGCCAAGGCGGTGGAGGCACACAGGGTCATACTCTGGAAGGACGTTAGCGAGGTTGAGGGGACGGGTATAGTGCACATCGCCCCTGGCTGCGGCAAAGAGGACTTTGAATTGAGTAAGAAGGAACAGCTACCGGCAATAGCTCCATTAAACGAGTTCGGCATATTCATCGAAGGTTTTGATTGGCTTACCGGACTACATGCATATGACACGCCTAAGCCGGTCATAGAGGAACTGAAAAGGAAGGGACTGCTCCTCAGGGTTGAGGACTATATTCATCGTTATCCCGTGTGTTGGCGCTGTGACAGCGAATTGGTATTCAGGCTCGTAGACGAGTGGTTCATTTCAATGGGGGAGAAAATCGACAAACCACTTGAGAAGATAACAGAGGAGGAGAAGGAGAGGAACCTGCGCTATCAGATCATGGAATCGACTGAGCAGGTTCAGTGGATCCCATACTTTGGACTCCAACAGGAACTCGATTGGCTGAAAAATATGAGCGACTGGATGATCTCGAAGAAACGCTACTGGGGGTTGGCTCTGCCCATCTGGGAATGTCGCGAATGCGGAACATTCGAGGTGATAGGCAGCGAGGACGAGCTCAAGGCTCGAGCTGTTGAGGGCTGGGAGGAATTCGAAGGCCATACGCCACACAGGCCGTGGATCGATGAGGTCAAAATCAAGTGCCCGAATTGCGGATCCATTGTCTCCCGCATCCCCGATGTGGGTAATCCTTGGCTCGACGCCGGGATCGTATCATTCTCCACTCTGGATTATAGGCATGACCGGAGTTTCTGGGAAAAGTGGTTCCCTGCGGATCTCATATGCGAATCACTAGCGGGCCAATTCAGGAACTGGTTCTACTCGATGCTAGCCATGGGCACCATAATGGTGAGGCGCACGCCGTTCCTGACTTGTCTTGGACATGGAAAGGTTCTGGCAGAAGATGGACGCGAGATGCACAAGTCATGGGGCAACGCCATCTGGTTTGACGATGCCGTTGAGACGATGGGAGCTGATGTCATGCGTTGGATGTACTGCACGACCAAGCCGGAGAGCGACATGCTCTTCGGATACAAGCGCGCAGAGGAGGTCAAGAGGGATTTCTTCTTGCTGCTGTGGAACATTTACAGCTTCTTCGTCACCTACGCCAATCTCGATAACTGGAGGCCTGGGAAGGAGGTGAGGGCCTACTCACAGCTCGACCTTTGGATGACCTCAAGGCTTCAAGTGCTCATCGAGGGTACGACCGAATGCATCGAGAAATACGACATATACAATGCTGCGAGGCAACTCGAACCATTCGTGAATGAGCTATCGACATGGTATCTCAGGAGGTCGCGCAGGAGGTTCTGGAAGAGCGAGGCCGATGAAGATAAGGAGGCGGGCTATGCGACCCTCTACAATTGTCTGGTTACGCTCTTGAGACTGCTCGCACCCTTTATGCCCTTTACAACAGAACACATGTATCAGAACATAGTACGGAGCATTGATCCCCACGCTCCCAAGAGCGTCCACCACAACGATTGGCCAACACCAGACAAATCCTTGGTTGATGACGAGCTCATGTCCCGAATGGAACTCGCCATAAAGGTGAGCAGTCTCGGCCGTTCGGCGCGCAGTTCCTCAGGTATAAAATTGAGGCAGCCGCTTGCCAAGGCAACGGTTGTAGCCGATAAGGCAGTCTTGGGGCAACTTGAGCACCTTAGAAGCTTGATAGCCGATGAGCTCAACGTAGGGGAGATTGTCCTGACGAGCGACAAGCAGGAGGTACAGGAGTATGATGTAGTCCTCCGATTAGAGTTACTGGGTCAGAAGTATGGGAAGCTGTTGCCGAAAATTCTCGAGAGGGTTAGGAAAACGAATTCGGGTGCATTTGCGTCAAAGGCGATGAAGTCCGAACCAATAGAACTTGATATCGATGGGCAGAATATCATCCTGCTTCCGAGCGAGATCGAACTCCGCAGTAAGGCTAAGGAAGGTAAAGCGATTGCTGAGGAGAAGGACATCCTCGTAGCCATCGATACATCAATCACGAGCGAGCTTAAGGAGGATGGCATAGCACGAGATATCGTCCGACGCATCCAGAACGAGCGCAAGGCTGCAGGATTTGACATCTCAGACCATATAGAAGTATACTACAGCGCTGGGTCCAAACTGGACCATGTCTTCGAGAGCCATTATGACTACATAGCTACTGAGACGCTGGCAGTCGCCCTCAGGCGTGCAGATCCACCCGAGAACGCTCACAAAGCCAACTTCGAGTTGGAGGGTGAGGTGCTGACTATAGGACTAGTCCAAAGGAAATCCCCATAGCATAATTGGACTCGATTTAGATGTACCTGCTTTTTATGATGTAAACATCAAATTGGGCTGAATCAGGACTACTCTGAGGATTCCCTTTTCATCTTGGCATTATCGACCACGATGGATCGCATTCGGCTGTTTTCTGTCATCGAACTCACAGGGAATAAGTAAAGGGAGAACCCAGTCGCGGCCAAACTGCCCAGGATTTCCACAAACACGAAGAAGGCCGCATCATACGGCTCTATACCCGCTATGGCATAAGTGAATATCCTAGCAATCGTCACTTGTGGATTAGCGAACATAGTGCTCGATGTTGTCAACAACATCCCCCCCACGAGTAATGAGACGACCAGCGACATCAACCTAGAGTTATTATTAGTGCATCCGTATATCGTCGTAAGGAGTAGAAAGGTCCCGAGGAATTCCGCAAAGTAACAGCCTCCAGGTCTCTCAACCGTTGATATGGTCAACAATATCGGATTTATGTTATAAAACATAAGATGGCTACATATCGTCCCAAGTATACCTCCAGAGATTTGAACTGCAACGTATTCAATACCTGTTTTAATATCGATTTTTTTGGTTATGAACATTGAAAGGGTAACGGCCGGATTGATGTGACATCCGCTCACAGGACCTAGCACCTCTATTAAAGCAAAGAGCATGAAGGCTACTGCCAGGGAATCCGACAGTACCGCCAGCATAGATTCTGCGTGAAGCACGTTATACGCGAGTATGGTGGGTGAAATGGCAGCTATGACGAGGAAGGTGGAGCCCACGAATTCCGCAAGCAACTTACGCCCAATGCTTACTTCGCTCTGAGCCAACGTTGGCGCCTTAGGTGTGCACGAGACGATAGTATGGCTTAGGATATCCAGGTTTGAAGCTCGTAGCCGACCAGTCACCATAATGCGCATCGTGTCGGAGAGTTATGACCTCGAGAGAAGTTTTCGCGATGTTTGCAAGCACCTCTGGATCTACTGATGCCCTGATGTTAAGGATAACATCAATCTCTTTTGATGGCGGTGGTGTCTCTCCTATGATATCGACAGAATCATCTGATATCACCAGACTGGCCTTTGCCCACCCTTGCTTGGTCGAGAAACGGGTCTTGGCATGAGCTACTACTCCTTTGTTCTCTCGTACTCTCCCATTTATCTCAGTCAATAGCTCCTTGATTAGCATACCTACCTCCAAGGGTTTATCAGAATATATCCTGTAAACGCCGTTGAACCACCCAAGTTCAGCCTCTGCCGTGGCGTATGTATTGTAGTTGACCTCCTTCGTTATCGTGGCGCGAGGTTTATGCTCCCCTTCGATTAACATCCCGAGGAGTTTCTCCACATTCTGCCCAGTCTTGGCTGAGATCTGGACTATCTCAGCATCTTTATTCAGCTCTCTAAGAAGGGCCTCTATTCTCGATAGTTCGTCTTTAGAAGCCAAATCCACCTTGTTGATAGCCAGTATATCACCATCTTTCACCTGCCATGTGTAAAGTGAGCCCAGGGGCGTGCTAGGAGAGGTGAGTGTATCCATCTTGTCGAAGTGTTCCAGAATCGATGTGGCGTCAACTAGTACCAAGAAGGGCGCTAGATCAAACTGCTTATCATAGTATTGCCTAATTGGTGCGTATACGGTTGCTAAGAAATCCGTGCAGCTTCCAACCGACTCAGCCAGGATCACATCGGGTTTGACATCGCGTATGATTTCTTGAGCATGCGTCATGAAATCTTTGAACTTGCAACATAGGCATCCTCCAACGACCTCTGTTACGGCAAATCCATAGTCACGAACCAAGTTCGTGTCAACCAATCTTTCTCCCTGGTCGTTGGTCACTATTGCCACAGCCTTGTTCTGGTCAGTAACTAATCTCTTTCCGAGCTCTATTGCCAGTGTGGTCTTCCCGGAGCCCAAGAAGCCCCCCAGGCCCACCATCTTCACCTTTCTAGACACGGTCATCTGTTGAACCCTAACAGTTAATAAAATAGCTGATTATTTAACTTTTTTCCATACTAATGAACTATTTTGTATGTCAATAACGCTTTGTCGAAGTAATGCTAGTAAGCAGACAGTGCATGCGCAGAGTCATTCATGACTTAGAGTATGCTCGAATCCCAGGTTGCAAGTGCATTTGCCGGACAAATATGTTAAAATTAGCTCTTCACGGGCTCATAGGCAAGGCTCTGGCCAGATGTCAGCCTTACGAGTTCGGTTCTTTAAGCCTCATGATTGCCTCAGTGAAATCTTCTGGGCCGATGCCAGGTGTCTGAATCCCATCTTTTTCATAGACTGCTCGTATTCTCTTCAGAATGCGTTCGCGAACTAGATCTATTCCATTCAAGGCTGACTCGAGCTTTGGCAGACCATCTTCAGGCATCATGAAGAAATCCCCCGATAGCATGACATCCTTCACTTCGTCTCCAGTGAGCTCCGCTGTGACCCTGATCAGCTTCTTCGCCTTATACTCTATCTCGACGATCCTGACATCGCTCGCTACCTTAATCGTCCTTTTACCGATAAGGCGCTCATGCCGCATCTCCGGCAGATACAGCCATTCGTCGGACAGATGACGGGGTCTCACATTTTGTTCCCAAATCACCTTTTCATAGGTACTTGGCTCGCCCAGAACCAGATCGACTCTCAACAGTTCCTTATAGCCTTCCAATAAAAGTCGCTTGACTTCCTCGATCGACGGGGCGCTTCCCCTTTCCCTCTTTATGGATGTGACCCACTCCACCATACTCTTGGCCATCTTGTCTCTGAACTTTTCACTAGGAACCTTAAGGACTCTGCTCATCGAATCATAGTCCAGATCGAAGATAACGTTCCCGACGAGGATGATGCTGTTCTCGCCGTAAGAGCCGGCCCCGTTGCCAGAAATCTTCCTCCCGTACACGACGACATCGTTAAGGGCTTTGAATTCCGCAGGCAGTCCAAGACGCATGTAGACATAGACTGTTACGCCAAGAAATTTTTTGAATAGTTCGTTTATATCTAATGGTATGATTTCGCTCTTCTTGTTGGCGACTACCTGATAGAATAATTGATCACTGTCTAGGTATGTAGCCCCACCGCCTTGAGACCTTCTTATCACCGTGAGGTCATTCCCTCGGCAGTATTTGAGGTCTATCTCCTTCTTCAGTTCTTGGTGGAAACCGATGCAAACATATGGTCTTGAAGGCTGGACCAATAGGATTGTGTTTGGAGAGGAACCATTATCTACGGCTTGAGCCACCGCCTCATAAAAGGTCTGGGCCATGAGCGGTTCTGCCTTCCCCAAGTCGATGAGGCGCCAAGTTTCCATTGGATACACTTTATCATTATGCCTCAGGAAAATCTGCTACTAGTCCTTTATGTTCCATAAGGTTGATTTACCGTTCTCATCGATCAATGCGCCCCATCAGAGGGCCATCATGGCGCGAATTATTTCTTCTTGGGCTTCATCTTTATCTCTTTCAGCTTTGTCCCGCAGATGATACAGTAATTCTCCTTGGGAGTCCTGAAGAGGTAGCATTTCGGGCAGAACTTCTCTATCCTTCGACCATCGGAATCAAGGACTTCCTCGGTACGTGAAGTTTCAGGGACTGTAGCATCAGGGGCTGTAGCATCTGAGCGCTCAAAGCCTTCCCCACTAGTCAAAGGCATGGCCTCCCTAACGAGCTAATAGAGTAACTCCTGCTGCTTCAGTTGGCCATGTAACTTATGAACTGCTTCGAAGACTTGCCCTTCCTTCTTGGCGCCCGTACAGACCAATTTGCCACTCGCGAAAAGAAGTATCACTACTTTTGGCTCGTCCATCCTGTAGATCAGACCCGGAAATTGCTCCGGCTCATACATTGTTCTTCCAAGGACATATGTGGATTTTTCTAAGTCAACCCTTCCAGGCAATGCTGCGCTGGCGACGATATTCTGGATGGTGATTTCAGGTTTGCCCTGAATAACTATTCCACCTTTCTTCAACTCGGCCACTACCTTGAAGACCGCCTTCTTTGCCTGATCCTCGCTCTTAGCACCGGTGCAGACCATCTTTCCGCTGCTGAAGATCAACGTAGCCGTCCTCGGCTTCTTCAGACGAAACACGAGGCCCGGAAACTGCTCTGGCCGACCGCCACACTAGTTGGCGATCACTGGCTTATATTCTACGTTGGGAAATGTTTTCACTATGTCGTTCAGTGACATGTTCTGGTGCAAGATCGCCGAAGCCACCACGTTCTCGATGTTGACTATTGGTTTATCCTTCTGCCTATCTATCAGGGGCATGGGGCATCAATCTTATAATCAAGCTTATATACAGGATTTATAAGCTTTATAAGCGATTTTGGCTTATAAACCTAAATTTGGGCTTTTCACAAGGCTTTACAGCGACAATTTTGGCGGTCGATTCGATAACGCATTCCAGTTGAGGCATGACGAGCATCAATTTAACCTGCTGGTCAGTAGTAAAGGATTTGATATGCTTCGACCATAGGCCCTACTGCATCTGCTTTCCTACCTTCCCTGATGAGGCCCATTCCCGTCTCGTAAAGCCCCCTTGCTTTCCTCTCCTTTTCATCTCCCTTTCCATGTGGTGCATCTAGGAGTTGGAGCACAAGAAGGCCAATCTCATCAACGTATTCATAGTTCATGAATGATAGAGCCTGATGGTGGGCAATCCCTTCCGCTAAACTTCGAAATGTTTTTGGTGGAGATTTTGTCACCTCAACGATCTTCTGGCCAGTTGTCCGTGCCTGCCTGAGGGCTTTCTCGAAGTTAAACCTGGAGACTGGAAGCGGATCAATGCCGTGTATAGACTTGCAGAAGAACCAATAGTAGATGGATTTGAGGGCGGATGTCAACCCCTTCCCAGTTCCGCCCGCAACCGCAATACCAAATCCCGGTTTGCCTGAGGCATCGCGCAACTCAACGGTATCCATGAAGTCCTTGGCCAATCCATTCACATCCAAGTAATAGACCGGAGCACATATCACGATCCCGTCCATATCGTCGAAGGCTGCGCTCAGCTCCGCTGGCCTACCGACGCTCTCATCAGACCACTGGGGAATAACGTAGTCTGATAGCTGGATGAGAAGAGCTTCGCCACCTGCATCGCTAACGCCTGTTAATGCCGAATTCACGAGCTTCTTGCTAAGGCCATCCCCATGTGAGCTTGCTACCACGCCAACGATTTTTGTCACGATTCCCCTGAAAGATCGATGAGATAAAAGCATGCTCATTAGGGGAAAGTCTTATGTGTTGAAGAGAGAATTGAATGCAGCGAATTGACATGAATAGAAAGATCATGTTACTAACGCACTCAGCCGGCTTCGTTCACGATTACCTGCCTGCTGCTCAGAGAACGATTCAAGAGATAGGGAAGAAGTCAGGAGAGTTTGAAGCAATAACTTATGGTGAGTGTTCCCAGGTCAAGTGGAGTGCTCTGAAGGATGATTTCAAGGCCATCGCATTCGCGACCACGGGCGAGTTGCCCATGTCCGATGGCGATAAGAAGAGCTTCATAGAAGCAATAAGGTCGGGGGTTGGTTTCATAGGCATCCATAATGCGACGGATACATTCTACAAGTTTCCGGAGTATGGCCAGATGCTCGGAGGCTACTTCAACGGACATCCTTGGACCCAAGAGATCATTGCCAGAGTAGAGGACAACAAGCACCCAGCCACCGAACACCTCGGCAAATCCTTTAGAGTCAAGGAGGAGGTTTATACCTACAAGGATTGGTCTCGAACGAGAACGCATGTGCTCATAAGCCTCGATAACAGCTCCGTCGATTTAAGCAAGGGCAATAGGCCTGATAATGATTATGCCCTCTGTTGGTGCCATGAATTCGGTAAAGGAAGGGTCTTCTACACGGGTTTCGGACATTTCCCTGAACTTTGGAACGAAGAGTGGTTCAGGAAGCACCTGCTAGCGGGTATCCTCTGGACTATGAGGACCAAGTAGCTTAATGGTTGAGAGCCAAGAATATCACGTCGTCAGCCCATAGCACATAATAATCCAAAGATATCGACGATTCTCTTGTTCATGATATTGAGAAGTCTGGAAGTTAATGAACTCATCAAGTAACATCCTTGCAGCATCAGTTGCACATGCTTCTAACCATCTCTTTCAATTGGTGCTGCCAACGGTTCTTCCACTTGTCGTTGCGGAGTTCGGCCTAAGCCATTTCTCGGCAGGACTTCTGCTGGGGTTCTTCAGCCTCCCCTATGCGGCATTCCAATTGGCCTTTGGGGAAGTATCGGATAGAATTGGTAGAAAGCGGTTAATCGTCTTTGGTACGCTGGCGTCAAGTGTCACGATGCTCCTCATAGGCCTCTCCAAGGATTTATTGCAACTGGGCATTCTGCAGGTGATCGCGGGTATCACGAGCGCGGCATACCATCCAGCTGGAATCCCCCTCGTCTCCGAATCATCTGGAACACAGAGACGTGGAAGGGCACTGGGTTTCCATCAGATGGGAGGGGCGGTGGGCTCTTTACTGCCTCCGGTCATCATGGGCACAATAGCATGGGCCTCAGGTTGGAGGGGGGTCGTCATCCTAGCATCTGTGATAGGATTTCTATCAATGCTCCTTTCTCTTGCGATCTTGGAGGAGCCCGTTAGACCTAAGGAGGAAACGTCTAAGTCAACGCTCCTGATGGCGCTCCACAATAGGTCTATCTTGTTGCTCCTGATGTCTTCATTGGTCTCCGTGACCGCCTATAGGGGGATTGCGGCATTTGCCTCACTCTACGTTGTAGAGGGTAAAGGGAGAACTGTTGATGAAGCGGCCATCTATTACGCTCTCTTTCAAGCTGCAGGTGTAGTCGGCGGCCCCATCGGCGGAACTTTCTCAGACAGATATGGCAAACCGAACATCATCATGGCGTTCGTGCTCATCGAATCGGTTCCCATATTCTTCATGCCTTTATTGGGCAGCATATCACTAGCAATGGTTCTCGCCATAATCGGACTCGGAAGCTTTGCAGTACTGGCGGTGCAAGACGCGTACCTCTCAGAAATCGCGCCGAAGACCGCACTCGGCTCCTCATATGGGCTACTCCTAACCTCAAGCTTTCTCCCCGCAGCGTATGTCCCACCAATTATTGGGGAATTGATAGATAGAAATGGATACGAATTATCTTTCGCGCTTGCGGCTTCGATAACGCTCTTGAGCATACCCATAATCTTTCTGGTCAAAAAAGTGACTAGAACATAGTTAGTGGAAGAAGGCATTCTTTTGGCCCTACCGCCCCATTTTAAGATGCCGAGAAAGGTTATAACTAGATTATAATCGCACATGATTGTGACTTAAAATGGAACTTAAGGGAAGTAGGACAGAGAAGAATCTGCTTACGGCCTTTGCTGGCGAATCTCAGGCAAGGAATAGGTACACATACTTTGCCAGCGAAGCCAAGAAGTCTGGCTTCGAACAGATAGCGGCGATCTTCCTCGAAACCGCTGATAATGAGAAGGAACACGCTAAAGTTTTTTTCAATTTCCTCAAAGGAGGGGATGCGGAGATAACCGCTAAATATCCAGCAGGCAAGATTGGTACGCTCAGCGAGAACCTTAAGGCCGCAGCTGAAGGTGAGAAGTTGGAGTGGGGAACGATCTACCCGAACTTCAGGAGAGTAGCAGAGGAGGAGGGATTCAAAGACATCGGAACAGCATTCAAGGAGATAGCCGAAGTTGAGAGCTACCACGAAAGAAGATATCTGAAGCTCTTACAGAATGTTGAGATGAGTACTGCCTTCAAGAAGACAGCACCAACGAAATGGAAGTGCAGGAACTGTGGTTACGTCTATGAGGGGGCCAGCGCTCCACTGAAGTGCCCAGCGTGTTCACACCCACAGGCATTCTATGAACTTTGGGTCGAGAATTATTAGATACGGATGTTAGGTAGTCGAAGGGGGGATAGGCTGATGGATCTTAGCAAATTCAAGGATATGCCAGTTGTCGACTGTCATGTACATTTTTGGAATTACAAGGACGAGGGGGAGATTATGAAGATCAAGGGCGCTTGTAGATTCGACAGGATCAATGTCCTCTCGATATACGACCGTACCAAAGTAAACCAGAATCCAGAGTGCATATATTTGAAGGATAAGCATCCAGAGAGTTTCTACGTCTTCGGTAGCCTTGACTATTCGTCCATCTTCTCTGGTTCTAGAAGTGCTGATCCGAGCCTATCTAAACAAATCGATAACATGGTGGATATGGGTCTTGACGGGGTCAAGATGGTGGAGGGGAAACCCACTGAGAGGAAGGTGATACCAATTAAGTTCGACGATGTTTTCTACAGGGACTATTTCTCTCATCTCGAATCTATGGGATTCCCACTCCTATTCCACGTTAACGATCCGGAGGAGTTCTGGGATCCCCGTAAGACCCCGAGCTGGGCGAAGGAGCAGGGATGGTTCTATGATAGCACATATCCTACCAAGGAGCAACTATATGCTGAGGTGGAGAGGGTGCTTGACAGGTGTCCGAATCTCAAAGTTATTTTTGCACACTTCTACTTTGTGTCCGCCGATCTCGAAATGGCTTCCAAGTTCCTTGAGAGGAACAAGAACGTTTGCCTCGATCTTACGCCTGGCATTGAGATGTTCTATAACTTCTCAGCGAGGAGAGATGAGTGGAGGGATTTTTTCATCCACTACCAAGATAGAATCACATATGGGACTGACATAGGTGGCGGACAATCGATTGCAGAGGCGACATCGAGGGCATGGATAGTAAGGGAATTTCTGGAGACGGACGACGAGTTCCTAGTGCCTAAGGAGAGTGACAGCCTTCTGGGAGGGCCCGAGGTGCCCTTCAGGAGCCTTAATCTGCCGAATGAAGCTTTAGAGAAGATATATGCAAAGAACTTTGAAAGACTTGCAGGGTCAAGGCCGCGAAGGCTAGACCCCCAAAAAGCTCTCGTCGAATGCAGGAGGATAGCTGAGATAGCGACGAAGAATGGCGTTACACCTGAAGACAACGGTGCTGCTCATATAGCTTCGATCCTCATGGCTTCACGCAGGTAGAGCTCCAGGGAGCAAAATCCAGCTCTTATTTGATTGGAGCTTTTTATTATTCACATACTCAAAGGTATATCAGATATGTAGAAGATCAATTGTTCAGCCCTCCGGTAAAATATGTCTTCCCTTCATTGTGCGAATCAGTTAGGCTTTGGTTAATGACGATTGCAAGGATGATTGACGAAGTGAAGAGAACTAGATTTTCTACCATACTTTGAGTTCTCTATACATGAATAGACGTAGGGATATAAAAGTCATTAGAATAGAGGAATGGATTGATACCTATGCTGAGTTCCCATCATCTTGGGAGGAGTTATCTTCCTGTTCGCTGGCCTTTTCCTCAGTCTTTACGGTAGGGATCTTTTCACTTGTGAATCCGTAGAAGACCAGCAGTATACCAAATGAAAGCGATCCCAATCCAGCGACCTGGAACTGTTGGCGATTGACAATCTGCGTCGACGTTTCCTTGAGCTCGATGGTTACGAGCTTTTCTGTGCACCTTCCTGCGTTGCTTAGGATCAGATAGTATATGCCACCAGAGCCTATAGGGAACATGTAAGTACTGGTATGGGTTCCATACGCGGATAGAAAGGTTGTTGCGCTTTCATTTCTCAGCCACTTATCGTAATTCACCTTGTCCACTACTAGTACGTCTATACATCCCTCGCCCTTGTCGTAGGCGTCTAGGCTTACCCCGGCGGGAAATTCGGCATCAACAGTCAATACGATCGAGTTATTTGTCCCTGCTGTGAAGTTAAGGCTCTTGAATCCATATGGTCCGACATCTTCATTGAAGGTATGAGAACCCATGGATCCTGTATTTACAGCGCTCGTGTTACGATACGACATGGCAAGTAATGTAAAGCCCAATAAGGCTAGAACAATTCCACTATAAAATAGGGCGGCTCGCAAGGCTTCGCGGTTAGCCTCTATTTCTTAGAGGGAGCTTTCATTGCGGTCTTGATCTTCGCGTAGAGCGCTTCCTTCTTGGGGACTTCCGAGACAAAAGCGAGCTTCCCATTTATGGCCACTACGGGAATCACGCTCCTAAAGACCTGGGCGCCAAGTCCGAGTTGAGTGACCTTCTTCTTTCCACTTGCATCTAGTATATCGTTTAGTTTGGCGAAAGCTGCGTCGATCTTTGTCCCGTACTCCGCTATGTTTACAACAACGCCATCTGGGAAATCCTTCTTTACGCCCTTCATGAGCTTATACAGCTCTGTATTCTCCCCTTCCCTTTGACCGCAGCCGCAGATCCCAGTTGGGAAGACATCGAGCGTAACTTTTCGAGCCTTCACTTTCTTGCTCATTATTCATATACCTCCTGGCTTACCATATAAAGATTCTGCCACCCTTTCCACGGCCTTTAATCCTACGATCTCCGTATCGAGCATTCTGACCTGTCCTATTGCGAGTTCTGGGAACTCCTTCTTCACAAGACCTATGTATTTTTCCTGAAGCTTCCTCCTATCGGCGAAGAATTCATCCTTGCAGTGCTCTTCTGGAAGGATCTCGTTGAGCACAAGTCCCTTGACTTTTATGCCATATGGTTGGAGGGATTCCTGTATCCTCTTCGCCTCATAAACGGGCAGCATCTCGGGATGCAGGACAAGAAGGTATGTCGTCTGGTCCGAGTTCAGTTTCTCTATGGCCCTCATGTTGTCCTGGCTCATCTTCTCCAGGAGCTCAATCTCAGCAACTTTGCCGGTTATGTCGGCAACCTCCTTCTTGGCTAGTATGCTCTTCTTCAGGTTGTCGAGGTGTCTCCAGGGATAGCCGACCATCTCGAAATTGTGGCCTCCTGGAGCCGTATCAAACACAAATGCGTCATAGATAGTTGAGTTCAAGTATTCTACGAACACGTTATAGGATGCTGTTTCACAGGGTAGTATCGGATTCTTCTCCCAGTGTTCCTTCAGGAACTGTATCTCCCAGTCGTTGCCCTTCAAGGCCTCAATCTTCTTCATGACCTCTAGCTGATGCTTTCTGATGCTTTCCTTTGCATCGACATTTATGACCTTTAGATTCTTGATTCCCTTAACCTGAGTCTCTGCTCCACCGACATCCTGCTGTAGGATATCGTTCTGGCTCTTCTGGAGGTCGGTCGATACCAGGAGTGTCTTGTATCCCTTTTTTGCCAGCCACAATGCGGTAGCTGCTGCCAGGGAACTCTTCCCTACCCCGCCTTTCCCGCCAAAGAACACGAACCTAGGCCTAGTATTACTTGGAGTCACCAAATCTCCGAGCAATGAGCTCACCGTGTCAAATTCTACTCCCAGTGCTTTATTATCTTTCCCCTTTCCGGTCATGTTTTTTGCTTCCTTTGAGCGCTCGATTTGGGCAGTTCGCCAATCAATAATTGCGATGTCAGTCGGCCATATCTCCAAGCATATTCGAAGTGTTCCTCTGAGTGCTTAAGGCAATTCTTACATATCGCCCAGACGGCGCTCCACGAATCAGTTCCGAGCTCAGGCTTACCTAGGGTGATGAGGAGCACATTATCATCGGAAATCAGGTATCTGCTCTCGACACCGTGGACGAACCTCGTTTCGGCCAATCCCTCATAGCACTTGGCAACCTTTACATCCTCCTGAGATGCTAGGATCCTGATAGGAATCTGCTTCCTCTTCAGCTCCTTTAGTATGGGGGTTAGGCTCTCGGGCGCAATGTTGCCTATCCCTGGAAACGCCATCAATACCCTCTTCTTGGAGGCCTTTAGGAGATCCTTCATTTTGTCTAGAACATTCCTCTTTCCAACAATGTTCCAGACCCCGCTCTCCTCTCTTAGATCGACAGTTGAGTAAACGGCCTTCAGTTCGATGATGGCCTCTTTCAACGACGAGTTGAGGTCGCTGATGTATTCATCTTTAAGCGACGTGATGGCATCCAAAGGCGGCTTGGCCCTAATTCGCCTCGGTCTCCCTGGGTTTACCTCAACAAGCCCCATCTTCCTGAGGTCATTGAGTGTCGAGTAAACTTTTGGATAAGGAACCTTAGTGACATAGCTGATCTGGTACGCTGTGGTATAACCCAAGGAGACCAGCCCAGCATAGACTTTCACCTGATACTGCGTTAGGCCCATTTTTCGAAGTGGAATGAGCCTCTCCTCCAGTTCTGATATCGTGGCCATTGTTACGTTTTTTCACTTTCTGGAGAGAATAATATAAACTTATGCGACCACGAGCAGTTCATCAGTCTTGGCAGCTAGTGAAACTTGAATTGCTATTCACCTATCATTAGGTGGATTGAATCCCAGAGTATCTTTAAAAGATCTCACGAAGCCGATTGTTCTGAGCATCTGTTTCCATTTCGATGCCTTCAATATCGGTTCCCTCTCCGCGAGGGACTTTAACCGACTATCTAAGGGTCCTCCTGAGTAGCTTTATCGAGGCTATGATGAAGACTGTCGAGAATAGCGCCAGTGCCACCCAATCTATGAGCAGTGTCTCAATTCTTATCGGCCCCCAGGTTGTCTGCCTCACGGCATCTACCGAGTAAGTGAGTGGTAATGCATATGCGATGTTTTGCAAAGAGGGCATGAAGGCGTACTCCTCTTCCAAGGGTAGAAAGACCCCTGACATGAAGATCATTATGAGCCTGATCAGGTTGAGTGGCATCATGGCCTGAGTTATATCATTCGCGCTTACGGAGATCACCGTGCCAAGTGCTGAGAAGGCAATCGAGGAGAGCACCATCCCGGGGATGAATAAGAGGGGCTGGACTTGGATAGCTCCAGAGAAGGGGGACGCGATGGCTGCGAATATAAGCGATGTCAAAAGGCCGAAGACGGCCCCAGCGAGGGCCTTCCCTACCACTATGGCCCTCAAAGATAATGGCGCGATCATCAGCCTATCGAAGGTTCCCGCTGTCCTCTCCAGTGGGAAGACTACAGCCTCTATTGTCGAAGCGCCGAAGAAGCATGCGATTGTCACTATTCCAGTTAATCGATACTCCGGAACTATGCAAGGCCTTCCCATTTGGAATGCTAGATAGAGTGATATCGGGAACATCAACCCATAGAAGATGGCTGGGGGTTTGAGATAGTAGACTCTCATGTCTTTGCTGGCTATGCTCATGGCTCCCATGAAATCCTCTCCGATCGACCTGAATGAACTCAACTCGCACCCCTCTTCGGCCTTAGTTGCTCCATCCTCTCTGCCGCTAGGGGATCAAGACCAGTATATATGACGAAGACATCTTCAAGCGTTGGTTTCATCGTGCTCATGGCTATGATGCTTCGCCCAGCTGATTCTGCGAAGCTCCTAAGGAGTTTTACGACATCCTCAGGATTCGTAGTAAATAGCCTGAACCTCTCCTCTCTGAGCTTGACTAGCTTCGAGCAATTCTTCTCCACTTCAGCTGGGATTTGGGTTGGTGAGTCGAATGCTACATCTATGACAACATCTGGCGTAGACGATCTGAGCCTCTCAGGAGTATCCAGGGCAACAATGTTCCCCTGGTTAATAATGGCAACCCTGTTGCATAGCTGATCTGCTTCCTCTATGTAATGGGTTGTCATGAATATTGTGACCCCTTCGTTATGGAGCTGTTGGAGTATCTGCCGTATCAACCTTGAGCTCTGTACGTCTAGTCCCCCAGTCGGTTCGTCCAAGAAGAGGATCACAGGCCTGTGCATCAACGCCATCGCTATTGCCAATCTCCTCTTCATGCCCTTTGAGTATTGACCCACCCGGCTGCTCAACCTATCTTTTAGGCCAAATAGATCGAGCAACTCCAAGCTTCTCTTAGAAGCTTCTTCTTTCTTTACGCCATATAACTTAGCACTGAAGATGAGGTTCTCCCATGCACTCATATCGTTGTAGAGGTTGCTGATTTCCGGAATAAGACCGAAACGCTTCTTAACCTGTAAAGGCTCTGTGGCCATGTCGTAGCCCGAAATGAAGACCTTCCCAGAACTCGGTTTTGTTAGGCCGGTGATGAGACGAACGATAGTGGTCTTCCCAGCTCCGTTAGGGCCGAGTAGGCCGAAGAACTCCCCCTCATGTATCTGTAGATTGACGCCTTTAACGGCCACCATCTTTCCGAAGCTCTTTGTGAGGTTGACCAACTCGATGGCTTCGACCATTTCATTTCACAGGATTAGAACTATGTCAAACCAACCACGGCATGAGACATGCTTATGAGTCTTGCGAGAATGGAATGTAGATCATCTATAACCCGAGAAGTGAGGCTCCCCTAGATCCAAGAATTCTGTGCAGTATTAACAGGTCATAGAGAGATCTTTTTATTCTACTTACAAGTGGTAGAAACATGGACTTCGGATCGGGGAAGATAGTAACCCTTACAGCGGGGATGTCATTATTCTTTTTCGGCATTGCTGGTATATTGGTCATCATGGGGTATATCATACCAACATGGGGATTGTGTCTGGTCCTCGGGGGCATTGGCTCATGGCTTCTCGTCGCCTCGATGATAGCCAAAAGATCAGAGAGGGGGGCTTTTCAGGCATCTGCCATGTATTACGCGATCTGGGGGATCGTTTTCCTGAGTGCCGCGTTCATCGTCCTGAACATAGGAGCACCGATCCTAGCAGTGGCCTCTGTCTTTACGGTATTAATGGTGATCGGCATGATCGTGATCGCGAGGGAGCTTTTTAAAAAGTAGTTCCGCATTACAGTCATTATGTTCTTAAGAATGGTATGCAGCTCTGATCGCTTATAATGCGATGGTAAATGAAGAACAGATCGTCGTATTAGCGCCCTCGGATCTCCCTGCATCACCTTGGGATCGATCCTTCACCGAAGACATTTATGTCCCATTAGGCAAAGTCATGGGTCCAGCTGAGGGGCTATGATGATCACATTACTCACGGCGGGCACTGGCGGTAGAAAACTTCTAGCTGGTTTTACACAGCTCGTAGGACAAGAGTCCATGACCATCATAGCAAATACAGGCGATGACTTCGTGCACCTTGGACTTTTCATAAGCCCTGACGTGGACTCCATCCTCTATCAGCTGTCGGGCCTTTTAGATGAGGAGCGTGGATGGGGCAGGTCGCGGGATACTTTCAGTTTCCTAGATGAGTTCGAGAGGTTTGGAGGCGATACATGGTTTCGGTTGGGAGATAAGGATCTTGCTATGCATGTCCTCAGAACTTCCCTGCTCAATCAAGGTCTTTCGCTGACGGATGTGACTGCTCGGATAGCTACGAGGCTCGGTGTGAAAAGCAAAGTCCTCCCGATGTCGGATGATCGCGTCCAGACAAGGATTGTTACGGAGAAGGGAGTTTTGACATTTAATGAGTACCTTGTGAGAGACAGAGCTAGACCGCAGGTTAACCGCGTTTATTATAATGGATCCGAGAAGGCGAGACCAGGCTTTGATGTGATCGAAGCGATTTCGGACGCGGATCTTGTGGTCATCGGGCCAAGCAACCCTCTCGCGGGAATCGGACCGATAATCTCCATTCAAGAGACAAGGGAGGCCCTTAGAAGATTTAGGGAAAAGGTTGTTGCTGTTTCACCGATCGTAGGAGATAATGCTGTAAGTGGGCCATCTGCACAATTAATGAAGGCTGAAGGAGTTGAGGTCTCCGTGCAAGGAGTCGCAGGACTTTATTCTGAAATAGCATCAAGGATCTTCATACATCATACTGACTCCCAGTACCTGAAGATAGGCCCTAAATATCGGATAAGTCTCATCTCCACTGATATCCTTATGAAAGATTCCCGGGATTCGAGGAGACTTGCTAAGGAGATCTTAGAGAAAACCGAGCGTGAGACCTAATACTTCCACCATTCTACCTTCTCAGTCGTTTCCCGGCGCCTGGATTCGAAGATCACAACAGCACCCACATGAGAGCATTTCTTCCTTTGCATAAAACCTAAACACGAACAATGAAGTGTACCATCCGGGGTCTTCACTACTGTATAAGTGCCATGATCGCCTACGACTTCATACTGCTCAATGTCCGTCCTATGTACTCTGCCCTGTTTCACGAGCTTGAACGCTTTTTCCATCATTATGTCGATGCCCAATTTCACCACCAGCCTACTGAACGAAGAAATCGGAGAGCCTCGCCTTAGCCATTTGGTTCATCCTCTCCCTTGTCAGGGAGGCGATCTCTCCTGGAAGGAAATATCCCAGATCCGTTATTATGCCAGTTATAAATTCAGGAGGTGTGATATCGAAAGCTGGATTGAACAGTTTCACTTGACCTCTGCCGGGCTTCGAGGCAGAGATCATCTTGGCAGGAGGCCATTCGTCGAGCGCAGAACTCGAGAGCCTATTCGTAGCCTTAAGCTCTTTCGCTAGAAGCCTATAAGGTTCGGTTATCTCTTCAACAGATCTCTGCTCTATTATTATGGAACCCCCCTTCTTAATCTCGGGGGATATCGTTGTGTATGATGTTGCGAAGTAGAACGGGATGCTGAAGTCCCTCATTATCCTAGCGATATCCGCCGAACCCACCTTATTGGCGACAGATCCATCTGCCGAGATCCTGTCAACCCCTAGAATCGCCTTCGTGATTCCCAACTCAATCATCGATATTGAGATCATGTTGTCTGTCACTATAATCGTCGGGACGCCTGCCCTGGTCAACTCCCAGACGGTCAGCCTATATCCTTGGCTCCTCGGGCGCGTCTCCTTTGATACGACCTTCAGATCTACGCCATTTACGTATGCTTCCTCCAGTATCCCTAGCGCGTGACCCATGAGGGTTGAAGAGAGGCTGCCGCCATTACAATGGGTCATCACGACATCGCCATCTCTGAGCAATCTCATACCCTCCCGTCTGAGGAAGTGGTTGAGCACAAGATCCTCCACCATCAATTCGTCAGCTCTTCTGCGAATGGCTTCCAAAGCGTTTGAGGCGGTTCCCCCGCCTTCGTATGCCTTCTTGGCCGCCGAGGTGCACTCATCTGCTGCCCATGCCAATGGGGCAGCCGTAGGCCTGGCATTACCTATGAAATCAGCTGCTCTCTGGAGCTCCCCCAGGAAATCGCTCTCGCCCACCAATTGGCTTGCAGCAAGAAGGACGCAATAGCCTCCTGCGATGCCTATGGCTTGCGAGCCTCTGACGGTCATCTCCTTGATGCCCTTAATGGCTCCCTCCTTCCAACTTCCCGTTCTCCAGGTCGTTACCTCGTAGGGGAGCTTGTTCTGATCGAGCAAGATCAGCTGTTCCTTTGTATGGTCATACCATAACGTCAGCGGCAAGGTAGTCTTTGTATGCACTGGCAGGCCAAGGACGGGGTCCTCCTGTAGACCCAATTTTTTGGCGACCTTCTGAAGTGCGGAATTCATCTCATACCAACTTTTACGCTTCATAGAAGTAATGAATGTACTTAACTATCTTTCTGCGAAGAAAGGCGGAAAGTGCAGATCAAACTGTCTGCCTACGTCAAGGGTAGCGTAAGGAGTGGTTCCTCGATCCCGAGGAACGAATTGCCACGAAGCGCTTCTGATCCCATGAATCCTCTGATCTCGCCCTCAGGCTGTTGCTTACGGACATGGAGAACCGATAATTCCCCCCAGATCCCCAATTGTGAGCATGGAATTGGATTGGAAGGCCCTTTCCTCGATGATTGATGCAACACTTCTAAGATCGAATGCGAACATCGCGGAAGTTGAGGAGCTGTGTCACGAGGCTATGACCTATTCCTTTGCCGCCGTCTGCATCAATCCGATTTTCGTCAAACCAGCAGCTGAACTTTTACATGGATCTCAATCCAAGGTATGCACGGTGGTCGGTTTTCCTCTGGGTGCCACCTTCTCCTCTGTTAAAATATTTGAGGTGGAGACGGTGTCTGTCGCAGGAGCACAAGAGATCGATGTGGTCATGAGCTTGGCCTCTCTCCTTTCGGGTAGAGCGGATACTGTGAGGGAAGAGATCGGAAGTATCGTGGATGTTTCAAAAGGTTATGGCATTGATACGGTGAAGGTCATATTAGAAATGTGTTATCTTACGCAAGAGCAGAAGGTTCAGGCATGCGAACTCGCTATTGAGGGCGGGGCCCATTATGTGAAGACGTCCACAGGATTTGGCCCAGCGGGTGCGACGGTCGATGATGTCAAACTCCTAAGAAGGATCTGTGCTGGTAGGGCAAAAGTAAAGGCCGCTGGCGGGATCAGAACGTTAGCTCAGGTTTTGGAGATGATTGAAGCAGGGGCCCAAAGAATAGGAACCAGTCAAGCCGGCAAGATCGTTAGGGAGGCAATAAACAATTTTACAAGCAAATGAGCTCACGAACCATATATTGATATATTCTCCCTTATGACTAAAAAAGAAGGGTTGCTCAGTGACGCTCAGGCGCTCCATCTTCAAGGCGAACGGATTGGAGAAATTAAGCTCGGACTATCTCCCCGTCCATCTTCCCTATAGGGAAACACATGAGGCGGAGCTCCTTAGGCTGTTCACCCCCGCAGTCCTGGCAGGGGGTACCTTGAGCAGGACCGTCCTGATCTGCGGTGCGAGTGGAACCGGAAAAACCGTTACGGCCAGAAAGGTTGCATTGCGGTTGCAACAGATTTCAGCTGAAAATATGCTGAAGCTTAGATACGTTCACGTTAACTGCAGGTATGCATCGTCAAATTTCGGATTGGTTCAGATGCTGGCCAGTAGGATCATACCCGACATGTCCACGAGGGGCTATGGTGCCTCGGAGCTGCTTCAGGCGGTCTACAGCTACCTTGACAAGAGAACCGATTCATTGTTCCTTGTACTCGATGATTTTGATCAGTTCTTGAAACGCCATGGTCCTGACACACTGTACGCGCTGATGAGATTACCTGACGCATTGCCCGAGAAAAGGCATAGGATGCTCCTGCTCCTCATTGGGATAGAGGATCCATCTGGACTCGCTTTGGAGAATTGGGCGAGATCAGCTATCACCAGAACATCGCAGTATTTCGCCCCTTACAGTTTTGAGGAGATCCGGGATATTCTGAACGAAAGGGTCGATGAGTCGTTCATAGAAGGTGCTGTTCTAGGTGATATCGTATTGCTGATTTCAAGAATCGTGGAGAGATTTGGCTTTGGGTCGGCTAGATATGGAATTGAGCTGCTCCAGGCTTCTGGGCTTGAGGCGGAGTACGATGGAATGGAGTCAATCTCAGCCGAATGTGTGAGGCGCGCACAGATGAGGATGGAGAACGTAGTTGATCTCAGCAGTCTTTCACAACTTTCCTCGGGCTATATAATGGCCATAAGGGCGATCGTTCAAGCTTTCAGCGAGACAGAGAGGCCTTACGTCCCGGTTTCAAGGATCCTCTCTAGAATCGATAAGCTGCAAAGCCATTGTGGGGATGGATTGGAGTGCCTCAGAAGGCTACACTTTGAGGGGTTGGTGGATCAGCTTGGAGATGAGATGGGTTTGGTCGGAACAACATTGAAGGCACTTGAAGATTGGCTAGCAAAACTACCAGAGGATTAGAGACTTGAATTTAATAGACGTGCTCGGAAATGCCTCAAGGCTTAAAATTTTATGCATTCTGGCTCATCGAGGACCTTCCACAAAGTATAGAATCTGGAAGGAGGCTGGCGTAGCTCGAAGAACAGTAATCAGGCAGCTTGATGTCCTCATGAAAATAGGATTGGTAAAGAAGTTGAGCTATGAGACGGTCAGGCTATACGATCTTGATGTTGATAGCCAACTTGTAGTGGAGCTCAAGCCAATATTGGATTGGCTTTGGTCGAAGGGCAGGCTAAGATTCGTTAGCTAGAATCCACGCTCTTATCGGTCTGGATTTGGATAACCTTATTAACGACTAGAAGGGATGTATTGAGCAAAGGCATCGAATGACTAGTATGCCTCCAAAAAGTCTGGTGTCTCATCCTGTGAGGCCTACTATGTCACCGTACCTTGTAATATGAAAGGAGGGAAAGAAGGGATTGGAAAGAAGGGATTTTGGACCCCGTAAGCCAAGTGTTGTGAACGTCGGTGATGAACTAGAGCTCGACATAGCCTCAGTGGGCAAGAAGGGGGATGGCATCGCACGATACCAGGGGCTTGTGATATTCGTACCAGGCACTTCTGCAGGCCAACATGTAAGGGTCCGAATTTTAAATGTGGCAAGGACTTTTGCCATGGCCGAAAAGCTAGGATGAGCTCCTGTAGTCTTAGCTGATGGGCAGTCGACCCTTTTTCATCAAGTTGAGGGTCTTAGTGGTTGGCATTTGTCGCACATTTCATTTAAGATGAGAAAGGTAGAAAAAGGCAGTCCCATTTGATATGCATTGGATCCTGGAACAACAGAGAGAGGTAATGAATACCATTGCATAGAGTCATCATAAAGAAGAAGCTCGCTCCTATCGTTCATATGATGGAGATCGAGGTTTCACCTCAGATGGCGACCAAGATACTGCCAGGTCAATTCATCGTTCTCAGACTTGACGAGCGTGGGGAGCGAATTCCCTTGACACCTGTTATGTTAGATAAAGAGAAGGGAAGTCTGACGGTCATCTTCCAAGAGGCTGGTAGGTCAACTAGACGGTTGGGCGCATTAAAGGAGGGTGATTTTGTATCCGATGTTGTTGGTCCCTTGGGCAGGCCTGCTGATATCAGGAGATATGGCGTGGTCGTTATGGTCGGAGGTGGGATAGGGACCGCCTGCATTTACCCCGAGACCAGAGCATTAAAAGAAGCTGAAAACAGGGTGATTGGAATATTAGGCGCTAGGACTGGTGAGCTCCTAATTCTCGAGGAGGAGATGAGAAACGTAAGCGATGAGATCTACATCACCACCGATGATGGGACGAGAGGACGGAAGGGACTTGTCATCGATGTTCTGAAGGAGATTATCGAGAAGGGCGAAAAAGTGGATCTGGTTGTAGCCGTTGGACCGGCGATAATGATGAAAGCCGTTTCGGATGTAACTCGGAAGTACGGCATTAGGACGGTCGCGAGCTTGAACCCGATCATGGTTGACGCAACGGGGATGTGTGGGGCCTGTAGAGTCATTGTTGGCGGAGAGGTGAAATTCACGTGCGTCGATGGTCCAAGCTTTGACGCGCATCTCGTTGACTTTGACAACCTCCTCTCAAGGCTTAGGATGTATTCCGATGAGGAGAAAAGGGCATTGGAGCTCTATGAGAAGGGAGTTAGAGATGCTCAAGGATAGTGCAAGGAAGGGCCAAGCAGCAAGGCAGCCCATGCCTAAACAACCTGCTAAGGATAGAATACACAACTTCCAAGAAGTAGCACTCGGATATCAAGTCCAGCAGGCACTTGCGGAGGCAGGTAGGTGCCTTCAATGCAAAGTTCCTAAGTGCATCGAAGGTTGTCCTGTTGGAGTCGACGTCCCTCGTTTCATAAGGAAGATAGTCGAGGAAAAATTCGAAGAGGCAATATGGACGATCAAAGAGAAGAATAATCTCCCCGCCATATGTGGAAGGGTCTGTCCACAAGAGAAGCAATGCGAGGCGATGTGCGTTCTCGGTAAAAAGGCGCAGCCCGTCGCAATAGGAGCACTGGAACGTTTCGTGGCGGATAGGGAGCTGAGTGGAGGGGTTAAGATCCCAACCAGGCCAAACGCTACAGGCATCAAAATAGCTGTAGTGGGCTCTGGCCCGGCAGGTTTGACCGCTGCAGGTGAGCTCGCAAAGCTTGGGTACGATGTAACGGTCTTTGAGGCACTTCACGTACCCGGTGGAGTGCTGATGTATGGAATTCCGGAATTCAGATTGCCCAAGGCCATTGTGGCTGCGGAGGTCAAGTATGTAAAGGAGCTTGGCGTTGGCATAGAGACCAATGTAGTAGTCGGTAGAACTCTCTCAATCGATGAGATATTTGGTGGTGGGTATAAAGCGATCTTCATAGGTACGGGCGCTGGTTCGCCACACTTTATGAACATACCTGGCGAGAACCTGAACAACATCTACTCAGCCAACGAATTCCTCACAAGAACGAACCTTATGAAGGCGTATAAATTCCCAGAATACGAGACCCCCGTGAAGATGGGAAGGGTTGCTGCAGTTATAGGGGCAGGAAATGTATCGATGGATGCTGCGAGGACGGCCCTAAGGCTTGGTGCAGAAGAGGCATACATTGTATATAGGCGCTCTGAGGCTGAGATGCCAGCTAGAGATGAGGAGATCGCAAACGCGAAGGAGGAGGGCGTTCGTTTTCAGTTACTCACAGTCCCCATAAGGTATGTTGGCAATCCCCGAGGATGTGTGGAATCCTTGGAGTGCATCAGGATGGAACTCGGTGAGCCAGATGAATCAGGGAGGAGGAAACCAGTTCCCATAGAAGGATCGAATAACATGATGAAAGTTGATACGGTCATCGTTGCGATCGGTCAACGCCCGAATCCTCTTCTAACAAGTAGCACACAAGGACTAGAGACTGGGAGAGATGGGACGATAATTACTGTAGACGAATCAGGAAAGACGACGAGGAGAGATGTCTGGGCAGGTGGCGACATAGTTACTGGCGAGGCAACGGTCATAGACGCGATGGGGGCCGGCAAGAGGGCTGCTGCGGCGATCCATCGCCACATTCTGGCCACTTAGTTTGCAATTCAAGGATTTTGGTAAATGATGCATTTGGAAAGGCGGGTTTTAGCCAGTTACGTAAAGGCCGATCTTCGTCAAATCGAGAGGGAGTGGAATAGCCCCGGCCAGATTTTCGCTCCAATGTGAGATTCGAACTGACGTTAACGGGTTTCACCTGGTACTGAGATACCAACCAGAGCCCGCTGTCCTTGACCTCTAGACGACGGGGCTTCAATTTTTCTTCCGACAATTGAGATTTATATCTTTCTTCCCGCACTACAAGTATCCTTTCGCAAGGGTGTGGATTCTCGGTTACCTAAGGATATCAACACGATCTCTTGCCTATCTCTGGTACCGATCAAGGCGAGTGCGGAGACAAATGGCTACCTGCCTTCGTTTCTACTGACTTATCCAAGAGGGAGTGGGGCTTGGCTCCGCCACCCATGCTCAAACTTTCTCGAGTGTCTACACCGACATCTACTCTTATATGCGTGGGCATAGTCAGGCCGACCTCTAATGCTCTATAACTGGGGATGGCAGAAAAACTTACATGCTCGGATGCACGTGGTGACGATACATTCTGGGTAGTATCGGGATGTCAGTTCAGAAGGTACGTTTGGAGACTGAAGCGATCGAGACAACTTACATGAGCCTAGGAATGCAGTTGAAGCTAGTGCTTGGCTACATTAAGGATGATGTACCAGATACAGAGCTTGCGAGGCGTTTCCTGGGAGAAGCAAAGAAGACGATCTCCGAACTGGATAGAACGGTTGAGGAACTTAAGATAGATTTCGTTAAGATCGATCGCAAACTGGGAACGGATGTCGCCAGGAGAGCCAGTCAACTTCACGAACTCATCTCCTCAAACTCAGTAGATCCTACGAAGGGCATCGTCAAAGTTCTGGAAGTTATAGATGAAAATATAATTGGGAACGACATAGTAAAGGCTGCGGAGAATCTGGAGGTGCTTAAGACCTCTCTCGAACAAAAAGGGGGGATTGCAGGCTTCGCACAGGGAATCAATTGGGAAGCGTTGGCCGACAGGGACATAACCGATGCCGTGCCCGACAATGTGCAGGCAAGTAAGGAAGAGGGCAAGAAGAGCTCTAGGAAAATCTCCCTAATATATTCAGCGAGCCCAGAAAACGATTACTTAGTACAGGGGTTAGTGGGTAAATTTGTGAAGAAGAACGATATCGAGCCGATCTATATAATAGAAGAAACGGTTGAAGGATTTGATAAATTAATAGAAGGCTCTGACACAATAGTCGCATTTATTACAAAGGATATGGTCAAGCCAGAAAAAAGGATCCCCCTAGTTTTACAGGATAATAAAAAGTTGGTGGTCTATGTGGAGTCCGGTGCCGATGTACCTCAAGAGATCAAGAACAGATATGAGCTCCATTACTTCTCTAGAGACAGAACAGGCGAACTACTACTACAGGTTATGGAGCAGGTGTGAGTGGGAAGGCACTTTAGTCGTAAAGGTCGCTTTAAATTGGCTGGAGATTCACATCCTTCGGTGCCAGAGCCCGCGTTAGTACGTCCTCAGCAACGCCCCTATTCTCAGAGGGATTATACATCGCTTCAACGAGCCTATCGTAGTCAAGAGCATTGACCCTTGCGCACGCAGCCCTTAAGGCATTCGTGTTGAGTATCAATGCCCTCTCGATCGGAATCCTCTCGGGATTTATGTCGATTCCGAAACGCCCCTTGTAGCCATATGCCTTCAGCACTATGAGCCCCGCATAGGTTTGGTCAGAACTCAACACGCCGACATTCAGATCCTGATCATAATTCCCCAATGGTTGACTGTTCCAGTGCGTGTGGGCGAGCCGACCTTCCCGCATAATTGAGGCAAGGGCATATGCCAGCTCCTCATGACCCATAAGCACATGACCGACCTCGGGATTTAGTGTCACCAGGGCATGACCGTCGTGTAGGAGCCTTTTGTTCTCTTTGGCTTTGAGAAGGGCCTCAGTATCCCTTGCCATGAGCAAGCCATTCGCGGTGTTTCTGTAGATGTTGTTGCCCCTAGGCTCATAGGGTTTAGGTTCTATGGCTACTCTAACACCTGGGATTGAATCCATCGCCTCAGCCAGGCCAGCCTCGAATCTTCGCCACATGCCGAAGAAATCAGTTCCGACTGGGTTCTCGTAGCCATCAATGCCAGGCCATACAATTGAGAAATCAGTCTGGAGCTCTTTGTTAAGTCTTAAGGCCTTGATAGTCCTATCCAATGCTTTTTTCCTTACACTCGAATCCGGATTTGACAGTGAACCGAATTCGAACAGTTGATCGTAGAAGAGGTTTGGCACGACGGTTATCAACCTCACACCTATTTCCCTCTGCAGATTCCGAAATAGGTCCAAGTTCTCCTCGTTGACCTCATTGGGGTAATGAGCCTCCAGACCGAGGTCACTGCCAACAAGTTTCTTATCGTAGAGATTACGTATTATATTCAGCACTTCCTCCATCGATCGTTTAGAGCCATATGTCTCATGGAACCTACTTGCACCGGGAGAGAAATACCATACTCCAATAGAAAAACTTGGGGCAAGGTTGAATCTCTTAAGGTGGCTCAGCATCACAGCCTTGTTTCTCTCCACCTTCTGTTCTCTTATGTCGAGCATCATTAAAGGAGGTGATGGGTTAGGTAAATGGCTTTTTCGGTCGAGATCAGATTAGGACTTCCTGTATTTGGCATCTTCGATCGAAGGCCCATCCGTGATTGAGCTCACAGCCATTTGGTCTTCAAGAACTATCTACTGGCAGGATGCATTGTTTCAAAGATGTTCAGTTATTGCAATCGTGCATGTATGAACGCGATGGACTTGCCCTCATCGACAACGCACCGAGGCGGAAGAATGATCGCCGAATACATATAATGCCGACTCCTTTGTCGACTATCGTCGGTAGAACGGTGATACGTTGAGAAGTCTCCAGTAACTCATCAATTCATGAGTCAAAGCTCGTGTAATCTTATAGACTTCTTGACTAGAAAAGCTAAAGAACCTAGAGGACTTGGCCTTCTAAGATAAGGCGCTCAGGTCATAAAAGGAAAGTGAGTATTAGGCATGTCACAACAGGGTGAGGATCGTGATTTTTATCGCAAGTTAGGTAGTCCCATTCGAAGGGAGATAGTCAGGCTCTTGGGTGAGAGGGGTCAGATGGGTGCGACCGCGTTGAACGAGAGCGTGAACGTGAGTGCGGGTAGGTTCTATTACCATCTCGACTTCCTCGGGGACCTTGTGACTAGAGACAAGGATAGGAGATACATTCTGTCGGAGCGCGGCTTACCAGATGCTGACTGGCAACAACTTCACCGAGGGGAACCCAACCAAGAAGAACTCAATCGAAGCAACAATAATGGGCTTACTTGCGCCAAAATTAATACTAAACCACGTCTTCAGCGCCAAGTCCATCGGTCTACCCTTAGCAGGTTCGATTCTAGTAATAACGCTTCTAATCCAGAGCAGTTCACTGCTAATGCCTAGCCTCTTGTCGCTCGCACATAGCCCGGAGAGTTCAGCTATGTGGGTCTCGGCTAGGTTTATGGTTAACTTCGCTGCGCTTTTTGGCTTCTGCGCTATTGCCTCATATGCAATCGGGAAGAAGGGAGGGAATGTTGATCTCTTCATCAGCCTGGCGATAAGCCAAGTCCCATTGGCGATATTCTCGATCCTGTGGATTGTGGCCCCAACATACTTCGGGGATAGGATGACGGGCTCACCCATATTCATATTATTTCAGATATGGTCTATGATCATCCTCACGATGACGCTGGCCAAAGCTAAGAAAATGAGCTACTGGACCTCAGGCGCGATCGTCCTGTTCTTAGGCTACATTACAGCGGTTCTGACCTGATTTTAAGAGACTCAAGGAATCTTGAGCTAACCCAAGAAGTCTTTTTCTAGACAACAACAGGGAATCTTTTACAAATGCTTATACACGAAATATGAGGAGCTGGCTTGGGTTTAATCGTTTATGATGGTGCGTGTACCGACAGGTGTTAATGGTCTAGACCCACTGATCGAGGGTGGATTTCTTAGGGGTGATCTCATCCTCCTCGCAGGTGGGATGGGTTGCGGCAAGACGATCTTTTCAACTGAGTTCATCTGCAACGGAGCTCTCGAACATGGTGAACGAGGAGTTCTGATCACATTCGAAGAGGATGCGTGGACGCTGAAGAGGAATATGCTCAGATTTGGCTATGACCTAGATGGGCTTGAGAAACAGGGGTTGATTAAGGTCGTTGACCTTGAGGCCCACAGTACAGAGGACTTGACTAGCAATATTGAACAGATCCTCAACCTGCTTGATGATATGCAAGCCACTAGGCTCGCAATAGATTCACTAACAGCATTCTTGATGGCGAATCAGCAACAATTCGAATTCAGAACGCTCATGCACCTAGTCTATAAGACGTTGAAGACTAGAGGATGCACAACTCTCATGACATGCAGTGTGCCAACTGGAACCGAAAAGCTCGGTCTCGGTATTGAGGAATTCGTGGCAGACGCGGTGATAATACTGGAGAATATCCCGTTCGGAATAGAGTTGAAGACTAGATTCCTCGTGCGAAAGATGAGGGGGACAAACCACAGCAGAAAATACCATAGCGTCGTCATAACCAGCAAGGGTATGGAGATTATACCTTTCACGGCCACATAAGGTTGATGAACCTCCCATTTGAGGGCTACAGAGTTAATCGGATGTAAGATATCAGCCATGGGAGAGGTCGCAGGGTTGAAAGGACTTTGAGCCTTCTTTCACTCGAGGATAAATACGTACATCTTATTCGCTCAGCCATTGTGGCCGGCCTTGCTTCAATTCCATCGTTGATCATGCCATATTTCCCAGCCCCGGTCATCATCGCCTTTCTCGCAATAGAGTTCATAGTGGCATTCCGCAGCGAGGTGGCATCGCTGTCCCTTGGGCTGGCCCTTTCGGTTCCAGCTGCCATTTATCAGAACCAGGTTTTCGGCCTATACTACTTCTTCCTGATCCTGATACCGCTTTGGACCATGATGATCCTGACGCGGGCCCATGAGGAGGGATGGATAGCAGGAGTACTAAGTTATGTCGGCGTCCAGCTGGGGTGGTCCGGTCCCCTCTCATCCCTCTCGTTCCTTCCACCCGCCCTCTCAGGAGTCCTCTTCACGCCCAGAACTGGCCTTTTCATGGGCCTGACGACCGCTCTCTGCGTCATCTTCCTCGCATACGCGCAGGGGGCAACCAGCTATGGCTTTATGAACTTAAATATCAAGACCTCCCCTCCGTTCATGAACTTCCCGAAGCAAGTGCCAGCTTCCTTTGGACCGATGGATCTCATTCAACCTATCCTGGGATTGACCAATCCTGGGATTTACCAATTCAATAGGTATGGATTTGATACTGCTGTTTCCGCCCTTCCATCGCTCTTCCTCAGTGCCTCCTCGGTGGCAATTTACATCGAGATAGCTTTATGGACTATAGCCTGTTACCTCCCCAGTAGAATTGCCATGAAATGGAAAGGACCTTATCAATTATCTCTTGGACTCTTATCGACTCTGGCTATGACATTTTCGGGATATGTGCTGACTGGATTTATGCTTACTGGCGGATATGCCATCACGGCGGAAGTATTAGCTGTTGGGGTCTTCGTGCCGATAGCCTTAGCGGCAGGTATCGCGGTATTTGGATTTGAAAGGATAACAGGTACGGAGGTTAAAGCGACAAATCTTTCTGCTCTATTTAGAAGACGGCCCAAGGCCGAAAAGCAGGAGGCACCATTATCAGAGGATACGCAATCCAGTCGCCCAACGGAGAAGCCCACCGAGCTCATTCAATTAGAGGAAGCATTTTCGAGATCCCTTGGCGTTACCCATGAGGAGATGGTCGGAAGGAAGATCCTATTCGACTACGATCCTGTCTCAGAATACGAGAATGCCATAAAGGACTTTTGTGTCGAGGCTTTAGCCAACCGCGGCCTCGCAACCGTATTTACGCGAAAAGGGAGTCCAATACACAACACGCTCTCGGAGAGAGCGGCGATAAAGTTCTTCTGCCTTACATCTCAGGTCTCTGTTCCAACTGAGGCCACTCGAAATGAAGTCTGGTTGCCCGCTAATGACATCTCGTTGATGCTTGACGCATTGAACAAAAACCTTCTTGCAAATCCCAAGGCGTTGATTTGGTTTGTCTACGATAACCTCACTGAGCTGCTTTTTGCGACAGGCTTTGAGAGGACATTTGGGTTCCTAAGGTATGCAACGGAGATACTGGCTCCCCAGAGAGTTTCAGCCTTGTTCTTGTTCAATTCAAAGGCTCATGACGATAAAATCTCCATTAGTATCAAAGGACTATTCAGGAACTATGTAGAATATGGGAGTGAAGGGCCGAAGTTAGTGAGGTTCCCCAGGCAGCAGCAGTAAGCTAATTAATGCCTTCCAACACGTATGAAGGGTAACTTAATACGGCGGAATCGATATGAGCTATGAATACCTTTCGGATAGCGAGTTAATACACGAGATAGATGTACTTGAGAAGTTGACCGAGGCCCTTGCTTCTCAGGCGGAGAAGTTGGCAAGGCTTAGAGCTGAGGGGAAGGTGGGCGACCCGGTCTACAGGGAGGTCTTTGAGGATCTGAGGAGGAAGGCCGAAGTTACGAATCGCAAGAAGGATGAGTTGATTGCTGCCGCCGAGTCTAGGCTCAAACAAATGGATGGCGAAGGCTCCCAGTTAAGGCATCAAATTGAGATGCTGGACGTCAGACACGCAATAGGCGCCATGGCTGATGACAGGTACAAAGTGGCGCACGAAGGTTTTCTTACCCAGTTGGCCGAGATAGACGAAATTAAGAAGAGAATCAGTGAGCTAGTCGATGCGATCAGTGAGGCTTCAAAGCGCATATCACAATACGTTCCTATTACAATAGTGGGTAGGCTTCAGGAGGCAACGCCCATCTCCCCTTCAACTATTATGCAACCTGCCATTAAGCCAGTTGAGAGGGCCACAACCACAACAACAATGGTCCCGCCTCAAACAACCCCCACCATCTCGCCTTCTGTCCCTCCTATGGTTTCATCTCCAACTATACAACCGAAGGCCGAGACAAGACCAATGGAGGTAAAGACAGAGGCATCAAAGCCCAAAGTTAAGAAATGCTCAAAGTGCGGTGCGGAGAACCTGGAAAGCGCTTCTTACTGTTATAATTGCGGTGCTAGGTTATAATTCAGTTCTTTTTCTATCCGAAGAGTGCCCCGAGGCCAGTTATCTCCTCTTCTTTCTTCTCTTGGGCCTTTTTCTCATCTGGCTTCTTGGCTTCTGTCACTTGTGGCGCTGGTGAAGCGGCTACTGGCGCTGTTGCAGCTGAGCGCAGAACCTCGTCTACGTTCACCTCGGCGAGGGAAGCTATTAGGGCCTTTACCCTAGATTCATCAGGATCGATGCCAGCCGCCTTGATCACGGACTTCACGTTCTCCTCCGTTATCTCTTTCTTAACCGCATGGAGGAGGAGCGCTGCGTGTACGTATTCACTCAATCTACATGCCTTCTGTTGGTCTTTGTCAACGGTAGGTAGTTAATTAATTTATCTCAGCGTGCTAGATGAGCTTCAAGAGGGCCTTCACCCGGACTTACCTAGGGATGAAGCTATTGAATGAGCTAACGATAACAGCCTTCTTATGTTAACTGGTGTCGGGTACCAATAAGGTCTCATAGCTCAGATTATCACGGACGATCAAGTTAGGATACTGACTCGCAAAGTCCAGCTCTGCGACGTTCTCGTGGACCACTCCAGGAGATGATCATCCCTCCCTTGTCGCGCAATACTATCTCCTTAACCGTCCGTACGTTTCTAGTGGGGGCCACTCGACATAGTGGATTATGATTCTTCGAATTGATGTGGATGAACTCCACGATCTCCCTCTCCTTGACCGTCTTTCCCCTTTCAGCCAGCCTTATCACCGCCGAGACGTGGGCTACTGCTCGATCATACTATGAAAGGGGCCTCCTGAGGAGCTTGGGACAATTGCCTGAAAAGAAGGGCGTTGCGAATACCTCTATCGCGTGGGGCGGATTCATTACTAGGCATCACACTGATTTAGGCAAATTTTGGTTTGAAACTTCATATTGAAGTGAAACGATGCCTTTTTTACCAAATAAGCTTGAAATGGAATTACTACCAAGCCACTGCTTTTATCGGAAGTACCGAGTTGATGTCCGAAATCATGTTACTATATAGGCTATTACAACTCTATAGTTATATAGTACCGATATCAGGTCTGTGATGATGAAATTCATAACTGACGGCACAGCGAGCATTGTAATGCACCCAGCACGCTTCAAGATACTTCAGTATCTTCGTCAGTCGAAGGAACCGCAATTCGTTGAACAGATAGCTAAGGCCGTGGGCATCCATCCTAGGATGGTGTCCCATCACTTGGATGTGCTGCAGGAAGAAAAGTTGATCGAAAGCAAGTATGAGTTAGTAAAGGTGGATGGATCTAAGCGTGGGGTAGCAGTTAGAATGTGCATTTCTACTCACAAGGTCGATGATGTGCTGCGCGATATACGGGAGTCCTCAACTTAGGTGAATTCGAGAATGGCCCGCCTCGCTCTGATCAGAGAAATCGGAGATTACCTCTACCTGACATTCCCTTTAAGGAGGCTACTTCTTCTTATTATAGTCGCCTTGAGTGTCGTGTTTGGACCTTTCCTCTTTAGTTTGCCTCCGAGTGTTCGGTTGGACTTCGCTTATGTCTACGTGGGCATCACGTCTGTAGCAGCATTCTGCATGTATGGTGCATTCAAGGAACCTTTTGTGCAGGTCCTGGGTTCCGTAATCTTCGGCGGTAAGTACAAGACGAGGGAATACACCGCACCTGGAATAAAACATATTCTCAGGAAGATGGGTGTCGTAAAGAAGGTCAAGGTCTATGTCACCACCAATCCTTGGATTAAGGGTCCATACACAAACGCACTCACATGTAAGATCTACATCCCTATGTCGTGGCTCAATAAGTTCGCGCGCAAGGAGATACTAGCCATCATCGGTCATGAACTGGGTCATGTGAAGAACAGGCGCAGATTCGGATTTGAGATGGCGGTCGCAATGGGTGGCGTGGTCGTAGTCACGTTCGTGCTGGCCCTCTTCTCAATTCCATTGATCGTGGAAATCTTTGAGTTTGCACTCGCAATGCTTGCGATGACCTTCGTCTCTTGGCATAATGAAAGGCGAGCGGATTTGGAGGGAGCGAAAGGGGCAGGTCCTGAGGGGCTAATTTCGGTGTTCGAACAACTTAAGACCGAGGCGAAGAGGGATGATGGCTCGGAGACCCATCCCCCGTTAAGTGACAGGATCAAGAGGTTGATGAAACTCCTAGAAAGCAAAGAGGAGTAGCACATAGCAGTGGGGAAGTACTATGATCAATTAGAATAACGAAGCTGTACAGCATCTTTTAGAGTTGGGTCGGTTATGTATAACGCCTTTTCGAGTCTCCAAGCTTGACACGATATGTGGAACCATCCCTTTTGAGGACGAACCTCTGAAGGCATGAAGCGCATTCGAGCCTCAAATGCCTTCTTTTAGCCCTCTCGAAGAATGGCCTGGCGAAAGGCCCGTAGTCATAGCCACAGTGAGGGCATTCGAAGCTTTGGCTTTGTGCCTTTACTTTTGCAGCAGGCTCTTCCAGTCTGGCATTGGCCCTCTCCCCTTGAGCCCTGTAGGAGAGGCAGGTTGGGCTCCCCTGGTGTCTTCGCAAATACGGCCTCCCGATCTGGCGGCCGCAGACCGGGCAGGTGACCCTGTCTCCGAGCATGGCGGGCCTTCTGGGCCCTTTCATGATAAAAGCTGCGAGGGTAGGTTTCGCCTCAGGGAGAGGTCGGTGAATGTGGAAACTCCCAATACCGGATAAGATCGTCGATTTCTGATGTTAAATAGGTAAATCTTTAGTCCTTGTCGTCCCTTTGGTACGTAGCGGTTGTAGAGATGATGGGCGTTCGAATTCCAGAAGCTGTAGTGGACCAACTGGAGGAGTTGGTGGCAAGAATCCGAGAGGGCAAATTAGCAATATTCTGCGGCGCTGGGATCTCGATAAGGCCCCCATCAAACCTGCCGTCGGCAAGAAGCCTAAGGGAAGCCATTCTTGAGTGCTTAATCGACGTCAGCACCCTGGATGATAAGGTCAGAAAGAGATTGATAGAAGGCATGATTGCAGAGGGGGAGAATGGTGGATCAACGAACAAGGGGAGACCCCGCATGAGAGGCAGTAGAAGTCGCATATCCTTAATGGGCCCTCATCTCTTTTTCCTCAGAGTATTAGTATCATATTCACCTACCACCCCGACTTTCTAAGCCGTTTAAACGAATGGAAATGTCCGTTAAACCAAATAATTGCACCTTATATCATACAAGTTATGGGAAGGATAACGCCCTCATTCCGCCAGCTCTTCCTCTCGCAGGTCGAGGATCTGAAGAGGAGCTTCTTTTAAAAATTATTAGTTTTAATATTGATCTCATAGCTTTATTCTACGTTGCCTCTTCTCTCATTACATTACCGATAGTTACTATTGGCCTCTTATGTTCATTCATATGTTCAAGCTTTAGATTAGCCATTTTATTTGTTATAACATAATAATTGTATATCTGCATGAGAATTCCTTAACTAAATTGTCCTTTTGCCTCTTCAATAAAGTCTTTAACAATTTTGAATAATTTTTTGCATGTTTCTATCACATCTTCGTTAGGATAATCCTTGAAGGCCCACTCTACTATTGGAGGTTTGGGTTCTACAGGCTCTGGAGGTGTTTCTGGACTTTTCCGCTCCTCGATGAAATTTCCTTTTTCGTCATAATTCCTAACTGTTGCCGTGACCTGAATGGTCTCGAACAATGTGATCTTCTTAAGGTCTGGTGCAACGACTTTCCTATGAACTGAGATGTTTCTCTTTCCTTTCTTTCCGAAGAAAATGGATCCGAGCGGATGAAATTTAAGCATCTCCATCTTTGTTTTCCACCATTGAATAAAGTCTATTGCTTGAATGTTCTGCTGTTGGCGTGCCCTTTCTTCAAATGTTTTCGGATATAGTTCCTCTTCCAAGCTTATGCCAAGCGAAAATTTCTCATTAAAATCCTCAAGGAGAACATCTGGAACGCTTCTAATTTTTACTAAAAAAGCTTCTAGTTCATAGACAAAATTTTCTTCGTTCTTTAGGTACATCTCTTCCATTCGCTGAAGATGATACATAACTCCCTGAAGCTTTTTCTCTGCTTCCATAATTTGCGACTTCTTAACAGTAATTTAAATATATTTATAGCTTATTGAATTCTAGCCTCTTTCTAATAAAGTTTTCTGAGACCTGAAACTCTTCAGCTAGCTCAGAGATTGGATTCGGAGAGTCCTTTACCTACTCCTCTTTCAAAATCGCGTTTAATTTCCCTTCTGAGATTAGTAGTAGATTCCTGCCATAAAATCAAGGTCGTCAGACCTATACTTTCTCCGAATCTAATTTGCTTTTTTAATAATCCGCCTCATGATTTACTCTTTTGCTTTCTCTCCTTGATTGAATGCATACTAGGTAACAAGAGCTTTAACTTAATAGTTGTTATTAATGGCCTAGATGAGATCTCTACAGAAAGACATACAATAGAAGATCGTCTCTTAAAAGCGGTTAAAGTATTTAGGGGGAATTATTAATTTCAAAGAGGCTTGGAATGCAATTCCTAGTGAAGATCGTCTCGAAATTCAACGAAAGTTGGAAGATAAAGGAAAATTAGATGAACTATTTCCACAGCAAGTTAAAGCTCAATAGAGAATAGATTCTTCAGGTGAAGGAGTTATAGGGTACATTACAGATAATGGATATCTTGATGGCCCTACTTTAAGAGGCATGCGACGATCATTAATGAATAGCTTCGAACTAATTTACATTCTTAACTTACACGGAAGCATTAGGAAACTACTAGCTTTTAAGGAGAAGGAAACTACTAGCTTTTAATTGTTTAGATAGTGTAGGACAATAAACGATCAGAAATCTGGAGGTTATATTTTTACGGCCTCCCTCGGTTATCGGGCCAGCGAGGGAGCTTCGGGATCAATGGCTTGAGTATGGCCCATTGCTCATCAGTAAGGTCCATTCTCCTGCAGCTCGCAGCTCATATGTCCTGCAGGGCATTTATGAGATAGCCTCTATATACTACTCCTAATACTCATGAGATGGCCATTTCTACCATCTTAGCCCCTACAGGTTTTTGGAAATTGGCAAAAATAAGCTAACTGAGGTAGATTTTATCTCTGATGATTTAGGGAAGAAGATAAGGCCAGACATAAGCCATCCAGTACATTGCTTGGAAACTATGATCAATGTGCAGCAGAGGAAAGGCGATGGAAAGATCTGGATCTCCTCTAACTGGCTATACCACCCTGATTGCTATGGATCTGGCGAAGGATTTGGGGATGAGATTTATGAAACCTTGAGTGAGGCTGCCGGGGGAGATGAGAAAATTACAGAGGGGCTTTGGGCAAAATATGAAGAAATCAAGGATTCGAATAGATATGAGTTCGAAAAGGCTCTAGAGAGGTACTTTAAAGGAGGAGGGCTACAATCCAAGTATTGGAACTGGGGTTATCTCCTTGCCGCCTCAAAGGAACGGAGGATCAAGACCCTGGAACAGCTCCACGAGGCCATGGAGGAAGAGAACGAGCATTTCCGAAGTAGTTTGGAGGAGTTCATAGGGTGGTTCAGGAGCAATGGGCTCAAACTTGGAGAAGCTGAGGAGAGTCTGAGGAGGAGGATGAGGGAGTTCTATGACGCTTATCCATGCAACATAGCCAAGGAGTGGTGCAAGCTCCTGGTGGAGGAGGACAGGACTGAGCGCTCTGATGTCTACCTGTGGTGGGGAGGAGAGCCGAACAGCGATTCCTGCTATGCCTTCCTAACGCTATTCTTTGAGGTTGATCCAGACGATATAGGCACGAGCAGCTTCGATGAGAGGATCTCAAGGAACCTGAGGGCCATCATCAATATAGCCGAGAATGATACGGGGCTGTCATATTATAGGGAGTATGAACCCAACGTTTGGAGGATTATCTTCTCCTAGCGATCGGATGTTGCCAGCGCCCTGTTCCAGTATCTCATCGTGGACTCCTTGGGCGCTCCTGGTTTTATTAATCTGGCTTGTTGATATTAATTTATCTCAGCGAGTTCCAAGTGGACCCTCACTGGGACTTGCTCAGGGATGCAGCCATAGAATAAGCTCGGGAGATTATCGCCCTTAAGTTATCTGGGGTGGGGTACCATGCTTCTACGGAGATGGTAAAGGCCTGGCCTGCTGCTTTTGAGACAAGAGAACCGATGTTTTGCTCCGTGACATACCAGATCCGGGAAGAGAGGTTAAGGGAGGCCTGGGAGGCTTCAAGTAATTCATCCTTTGTCTTGTCTGTATCAATCTGAAGAACTTCTGAAACAAAGATCAGACCATCGCGAAATGCCGCCCTGATGACAAGGAATGACGATATCGGCGCTATGTTGAGTTTAGATAGAACCGCAGCTAAATGCGGGGATATCTTATCACCCTTCTTAGCGACAACGGTATCTGCTGTGATCCAAACGCTTCCTGTATCAATTCTCGTAGGAATGCCCACGGCATTCAACTCGCTGATAACCGGTCCAGGTGCCATACCGGTGTTACCAGCTGTAACTGCTATGTCCTCAGGCGCGATGTCTCCGGCCTTGGCATGCAACTTCGTAGTATTTTTCTTCAACATTATTTGGATCCTGAAGGGGTCCAAATCGGAGAAGAGCAGGAGGATCATCCCGTTGAGATGATCTGAGATCTTATCGATCCCCGGTCTGCTGTCCGCAACTTTCTTGACTGCAAGCTTTGCAGTCGTGCACTTGACCTGCTTGAATTCGGTCACGCCCCTTAAGGTCTTCCTAGCCTCATTGATCTGCTTGCCCCGAACCTTTTGAAGGTCGATTATCGCTACAGTGCGATATTCCTGAAACTTCTTCGCCGTAGCATCCGCCAAAGAAGCCTTTGCTACGAGTGATGGCCTCATTCAATCACCTAGCTGATCTAAGCCTGAGCTTTATGGGTTGGCCCATTGCGGTCTTAACAGCTATGTAGTCTATATTCTTCTCCCCATTGGGGAGCTTTGACTCAACTGTGGACAGAACCTTCTGGAGGTTCCTAGCCAGTTCATCTACTTTCATGTTCTCATTCCCGATCTTACACGAGGCAACGGGATTTGCCTTCATGCGGAGGCGTATGCTCCTTCTGAGCCTTTCAACCAAGGGAGCTATGCTGCCCGTTGGCGGGATTGCCGTCGGCATCTTATCCCTCGGACCGAGTATCTGCCCCATCACTCTACCGATGATTGGCATTAAAGGAGCCTCAGCGATAAAGTAATCATATTGATTTACAAGTTTCCTTATATCCTTCTTATTCCCAGTCATCCTTTCAACCTCCTCGCGCGAAAGAACGGGAAGATTCATCCTCCTCGCCTCGGTTCCGAGTGGGCCACTCGAGATTACGAGTATCTTGACATCAGCTGCACCTGGTTCTGGTAACTCTACAGTCTCATTGATCTTTATACCGCTCTTTGATATGTCGACGCCTGTTAACCTGAAGCTAGCTTCCACTGACTGATTGAAATTTCTCTTCTTATTCTTCTCGGGCTGCTTGGCTGTTTGTATCAGTTCAGTAAGCTGTGTCAAACCTATTGGCAAGGCTTATTCACCCATTCATGGCCACGCGAGGCATCTTTATGAGTTATCCTTTGCTTTGATGGCGTCATCGAAAACCCCCTGATCGACCTTCTTGCCTATCTCCTTCGGATCTTCCCCCTCAATCGTCACCCCTAAGCTCAGACATGTGCCCAAGACCTCCTTAGTCGTGGCCTTAAGGGAAGAGGCGTAAGAGCCAGCCCTCTTGGCGATTGCGATCTTCAACACCTGCTCGAAGGTCAGATTGCCGATCTTAGTTGAATTAGGGGCACCAGAGCCCTTCTCCCCCTTGACCTCCCTGACTATCAGGGCAGCCGTTGTTGGGATACCAACAGCTATGGTAAACTGCTTTGTTGCGGTGTTAACCGAGACCGTAACGGGCACTTTCATGCCTGTAAATTCCTGAGTTTGACGATTTATCTCGCTAACGATAGCACCCACGTTAACGCCAAGGGGTCCGAGAGTTGGGCCCAATGGTGGCCCAGGTGATGCCTGCCCCCCACTGACGATAACTGTGACAGTCTTTTCCGACAATCCGAACCACTTGAAGCAGTAGGTGCATTAGGCGTTTTTATAGACGTTGCGTTTAGCAGTCAGCCCTGCTTCGCCTTGCGGACGAGCTTCAGGTAGTCCGCTTGGACAGAGATGGGTAGGGGTGTTGAGCTTTCCTCCAGCTCTATAGTAACCTCATTTCTGGGGATATTTATGCTCTGCACCTTGGCGGTCATTCTCTTGAACAGGCCCCCTATTATCTCAACAGTATCACCTACGCTCAATTCCTCTATCACTGGCTTCTCGGAGAAGTACTGATCCACATCACTGTATGGGATGACACCTTGAACTCTTGCTCTAGCATGACGGAGCCCTGAGATCGCTTCTTCGATGGAGTGGGCGGAAAGAGCCTCTATGAAGACATATCCCTTCAGAGTACCAGGGGAGAAGACCGAAAGCAGGTCGATGCCCTCCGCGACGGCTCTTGCGTATACAGATTCTGCCACATTCTTCTCCTGACCTGCAGTTGTCCTTATGATGTAAATTTTGCCTTGAATTTCTGACATCTTAGGTCGCCATTTGGATAAGGGCATATATGAGCTGCACGAAGAAAGCAATAACCCCAACTATCGATAGACCGAGCATGCTTATTTTTATCGAAAGCCACAACTCTTCTCTGCCTGGCTTATTGGCCAAATTGAGCAGCCTCCTAAGACCCGAGAAGTATTGGAGTTTTGGCATTGTATACACATTCATAGGCAGATGCTCACGTATATACTTTGCTCTAAGGGGTTAAGTGGCCTAGAAGGGAATCTACGTAGCTTGAAGGCGAGAAGGAATTGAGGTCGTCGTAGTCTTGCCCAGTCCCAACATAGATCACAGGCTTCTTCGTCTCGTATATTATCGATAAGGCAGCCCCTCCCTTCGCATCCGCATCAAACTTGGTGACCACAGCGGCATCAAAGCCAACCGAGGCATTGAAGACCCTTGCCTGATCGAGTGCATCATTGCCAGCTAGGGCATCACCTACGAAGATCGTGAACTGCGGTAGAACAACCCGCTTTATCTTCTCAAGCTCGTCCATTAGGTTCTTCTTCGTCTGCATCCTTCCAGCGGTATCTATCAAGACTGCGTTAATGCCATGGCTGGTGGCATGGTTTACAGCATCATATGCGACAGATGCTGGATCAGATCCATAGGGCCTCTTGACCATCTTGATCCCAAGCTTGTCTGCGTGCTTTTGAAGCTGCTCGATGGCTCCGGCTCTGAAGGTATCGCTGCAAGCAAGCACGACGGACAGGTTCCTTCCCTTCAACATATGTGCGAGCTTTGCGATCGTTGTGGTCTTTCCCGAGCCATTCACTCCTACAAATATTATGACCGTTGTTTCAGACCTCTTCGACCTTTCAGATATCGATTTCATGAGATCCACTTGCTCAACTGCGATGGAGCGCAATAGCGTGTCCTTCAGGGTCTCGGCGACTAGGGTTTCAATGCCTGAGCTGATCCTAGGGATCTTCTGGCCTTTCAATCCTTCCGCGAGACCTTGAGTGATCTCATCAGCCAGATCATATGCTATGTCGCACTCAACGAATCTGAGCTTCAGATCGGTCAGAAGATCGGCGATATCCTCTTCACGAAGAGCTCTATAGGCAATCTTGTTGGCCGCGCTCCTCAGAACGTCACCTAGTTTCTTGCTCATTTCCTGCCTGTTTCCTTCGCGGATGAGGAAAGTTCCGAGAGCTTCCCTCTGCTCTTGTCCAGACGTGCAAGGATATTTGTGAGCTGCGACTCTAACGATGCCCTTGCCTTCTCAAGGTCCTCAAGCCTCCTGTTTATGAGCTCGAGGGAGCTTGCTACATCCTTCTCCACCACGACACCGGTTCCGACATCGAGGAGTATCCTCGTGGGGTCGGCCATCCTTGCCATGCCATAAACACCTCCGCCCAGATTCACGAGGAGAGGGGTATTTTCAGGTGTCTTGGCTAGTTCCTCAACTGCTGTGCGTGTCGTCTGTAGTTCTGTGCTCGTGGAAAGGACGACCTGAAGCCTTGTCCTTATCTCCTCCGCATAGTTCTCCAGAATTCTAACCTCGACGTATGCCTGTCTGATCTGTTCTTCGCTGCTCATCAATCGTTCTACTCCGTATATCTACGCGCGTCCACATCAGGCATCATAGTCGCGTCTTTTTTAGTCTTTGGCATCAAGTAGGAGCTAGTGCTTCTTGGATAAGCATCAGTTCGGGCCCAGTCGTAGCTTCGCCCACCAGCGCACCTTTGGGCCCCAGGATTATGCCAGCTCTGACGTATTTGAAGCCACCATTGATTGTACCAGCATCGACCTTGACCTTTAACAGCTCCCGTAAACCATCCTTCTCGTCCTCCGAAACCGATGGATGTGCAAGTGCACCACTATCTGTCGCAACCAACAAGGAACCGACCACATTATGTCCTGCGATCGTCAGCTGGGAGACCTCAACTCCAAGCGCATCACGTAGCGATGCGATGACCTCCTTGGGGAGGATGGGCGAGGCTACAGCTCCATAGTCGTTAGCGCAAACGAGGTTCCCAAGGCAGTTGAGTTTTGATTCGACAATCACTATTCGGATGCCCATATCCTTCAGCAAGGACAGCTCCTCATCGCCGACTATCGCCGGTATGGCCACCCCATTTGAGTTCATCACGGCCATAGCGCCAACAGCCGACACGCCGCCGATCGTCGATTGCGCCACCTTCAAACTCAGAAGATCCTCCAGCCTGGAGACGAAACTTCTTGGAGCCGCCGGGGGGACGATCGCCACCCCTCCACCTGCGGCAACATAAACGCCTATGAATGGATTATTCCTTATTGAAGCTCTGTAGATCATCAATCGTTCTGGTCCACCCCAGCGGGAAGGACCGTGGCTACCCCTTCATCCTTGTCGACCTCGATAGTGAGCCTTACAACTCGAGGTGGCTTCTCAATCCCATGTTTCCAGATCAGCTCCGAAAGTTGAGGGCTGATTATGATCCTATCCACCTTGACCATCGAGGAGGCAGCCTTCTTGATCTTTCTTATGGCGATCGCAGCCCTCTTCTTCCTCGGGTAGATCTCGCCCCTAATCCTGACAGAGAACTCTATGCCCTTTTTAGCCTCATCCGCCGGCTTTACTTCACTTGACAACTACAGGCCTCCTTAAATCTGGATGTGGGATCTCTTCCAGTTCCTTCTTCTGTGAGAGAACCTCACTTTCAAACTAGTCTTTGCTACAATCCACGTGGGCGTAGCCTTCGCCCTCCTCGTCTCTCTACCAAGTCTGAGCTTCTTACCAGGTGACTTAACTTTTGCCAAAACCTACATCCTCCTTATGCTGATATCCCTCTTGCTTGCCTGAATTTTCCTCAGTACGACCTTCAACTGCTCATCCGTTATTGGGACGCTTATACGTCCCTGCTGCGCGAGCTGGATAAGTGAGAGCTCCAACTGCTGTGCCAGCTGGGGTTTCACGAGCTTGAGGTTCGATAACCGCTGTCTAGCTTCTGGCGTGAAAGTTGCCCTGGATAGCGCCTTCTTAGCTGCATCGGTCTCTTTCCTCCTGCGCTCCTCCTCTAGGCTTTTTGCAGCTGCTTCCTGGATTTCAGCTGTCCTTCTCTGTCGGATCTCCTCTAACTCTTCATCTTCCGCGATCTCAAGCAGCCCCCTTAGATTTGGTCTCAAAGACCTCTGTGGCGATCTTATCCAACAGACTCTTCCCCTCATCCGTTAAAATTCTACCTTTCTTCGAGTGAGTTACGAGCTTTGCGCGTTCGAACTGTTGGAGGACCTTCCTTATCGAAGATCCACCTGCCCTCACGCTATGCGCCTTCCTCATTGGGAACCTCTTCCTGCCACCATACAGCTTCCTCAACCTGGATATGCCCAGAGGCCCAAATATGTAGAGCCTCCTCAAGAGCGATGCAGCCCTCTCATACCACCAATCTGGATTTTCCGGAGGCCTTTCCCTATGAGCACCAGTTTTTGCATATAAGGCCCACTGGGGGGGCTTCACCTGTTCCACGCTGCTCCTTAAGTAATCTGCCAGATGTTCGATTAGGTCTCCGGCAGGTACATCGTATACGGTGGGCAATGTTCGCACCCAGATACTTCCAAGTCACCTGTTCGAAGGTATTTAAGCACTAACTGGACACAAGCGGGTAAGCCATCAGATTATGGTAGGTTTATGCCTTGTATGAGGTATATCGATTCGAAGCTTATTCAGATTTCAAGCAAATCGTGGACGCTTAGGTCGATATTGAGGGATGACAGGAGTTACTGTTAGGTTTGTCTCCCAGCACTATGACTGGATCTGTCAGATGATGTACGAGATGAGGATGGGATATGGAAATTAACACTACGGATGTGGTGGTGATAATTGTAATTTAACCGTTGTCGTTCTAGCTCGTATGCTGCTTGTACTCGCCCTTTTTAGTTCGGTCTACACCGCAAACGATCTTCTCATCGCATATGCTTTGCTGATAGTCGTCATAATCGCAATCACATTAACGGTGGTCATTGTGAAGCTTCTGGAACATCGAGGAGGCTAGGACAAGCCCGTAATGACGCAGGCATGTTCTTCGAGTTACGACTGGCATGTTGTGACCTAAGGATTGTATGTTTCCTTAACTACCTTATGGTCATAAGGAATGAGGGCTTCTTTTAGATCACTTGCGCTGCTCCTTATGATGTTCTCAGCAGCTTCTGCGCCTTTACTTCTTACCGAGATATGAATCTCTATCAGAGGCACGCCCTCTGACATTTTCGGATGGGACTTGAAGTAAGCAGATGGATGCCTCTTCCTAACATCGTCCAATATTGGCGCCAATGCGGACTCTGGTATCCCTTCTACGACTACACTCGCCTCTCTGTAGACGATCCCCCCGGAAACATCGGAGATGATCGGGGCCACACTCCGTGAGAATATAGCTTCCATTTCAGATGGGACACCGGGCAGACAGATAATTTTTGTACCATCGGATTCTATCAGGCTGCCAGGAGCGGTACCAACCGGATTCTCAAGGGCGGTCGCACCTTTGGGGAGACGAGCCATCTTAATCCTAGCTGGCGTGAGCTCCAGTGACATCGATGCATATTTTGCCATGACCATCTTAAGAGCTTCTGAGTTGTCATTCAAGACGATGCCCAGAGCCCTGGCTACGCCCTCCATAGTCATATCATCGTATGTCGGGCCCAGGCCACCAGTCGTGATGATCATGAAGGGCTTTCTAACTATAGCTGACTGTATGCTATCTGAGATCTCGTCGAGATTATCGCTTACGACCTCTATCCTCCCCACCCTTCCACCTAACTCGGTGATCCTCTGGGCAAGCCAGCTTGCATTGGTGTTGACAACCTTCCCTATTAGGAGCTCATTTCCGATGCAGATCAGCTCTACATGAGAAGTCATTTTGCTTCTCCACTAATAATGCTGTATGAATTTACCTTTTTCTAGTGCCTCTCCTCTCAATGGTCCTCATAACGATGTTCGATTCATTTCCCAGTCGGATATCCCGAGCTCACCGACGAGGAGAGTTAAATGGAAGGTAGAGCGCTGGAGGACATATTTCCGATATAAAGGCTTATGATGGTGCTAGCATAGACGTATTCATGTCCCTGGGGAACAGCCAATATGGCAGCTCTGGTCGGCGATCTTACCGATGACTGAAAAGCTACATGCGGTCCTAGTGGAATGTCGGGTACCTGGCTACATCTCCAAGATGTCAGAAGTCAAGTCTCTGATGGAGACCATTGGCTACGAGATCGTTCAGTCCATCTATCAGAGGAGAGAAGATTACAACCCAGGGCTGTGCATAGGCAGAGGAAAGGTCGAAGAGATCAGCGAGATAGTGAATCGGAGCAAAGTTGCAGCAGTCGCCTTCGCAAATACGCTCACTGGAGGTCAGGTGCTGAGGATACAACGGATGATGGGCGATGCTAAAGTGCTCGATAGGAATCTAGTGATACTCGAGCTATTTGAGAAACGCGCCATGACGTTGGAGGCGAAGCTACAAATAGATCTGGCTAAACTTCTTTACACCTATGGCTGGGGGAAGCAGGCCATCAGAAGGAAGGGCATAGAGCGGGAGCAGGTTGGCGTCGGAGGACCCGGAGGATATCCCTTCTCCGTCTACGAAGCGGACGTCAGGAAGAGGGTGAGCAAGCTCAGGACCGAGCTTCAGAAGATCCGAAAACACAAGGAGATGTCGATAGGCCGTAGGAAGAGGCTGGGATTCCCTGTTGTGGCGCTTGCGGGATACACTCAAAGTGGCAAGACGACTTTCTTCAACAGGGTTGTGACGGAATCGAAGGAAGTTGGACTGGGCCCATTCACAACCCTTTCGACAAGCTCAAGACGCCTCAGGCTTCAATCGGGACGAGATGTTATTCTAGTCGATGCGATAGGTTTCGTGGAGGATATGCATCCATTGATCTTAGATGCCTTTAAAACAACTTTGACGGAGATATCGAGCTCCGACTTGATACTTCTCTTCATCGATATAAGCGAGGATAGTGCTCTCATAAGCAGGAAGGCCTCCGCATCAAAGGAGATCATCCGTGAGTTCGCGCCATCAACGCCCCTAGTTGTTTGTGCCAACAAACTCGATCAAGTGGGAGTTGGAAACCTCAGCTCTAATTTTGACGCGATTCGCAGGAACTTCAAGGAGCCGATCGTGTCCCTCAGTGCCAAGACTGGACAGAATGTAAAGCTTCTACTCGAACTCGCGGACAACATGATTGTTAGTGTGCCTCGGAGAGAGACATCAGTGGCTTTAGAGAATGCTCTATAATGAAGCCCTTAGATGCCCCATCGGGGGTATAGTTCAGCCACAGTTATCCAGCCGACTTCGCGTCACCACTATACGTTAACAATGCCACAAAAGGCGCTTACATGCTCGTATTCTGTATTGCAATAGTTAGATGGTGATCTGGGATCAGACCTTTCATCACCTTAGAAGATGATAACTAACGACCAACTAGAAATCCGCATGTAAATAGATTTATATATTTCTAGATATATCTAGATATATCTAGATACATCATGAGTAACTGGTTAGCAAGAGGATCTTCGCAGATATGGAATAATTCACATGGCCCAAGGTGGGCACTGAGATTCGGCTTCTTAGAGAGAGGCGACCTGAAGTATCTGATCCTCTATACATTAAAGGAGAAACCCATGCATGGCTATGAGATAATGAAGTCGATCAGAAATAGATTCTCTGGCTTCTATATACCGAGTCCTGGCGTAATTTATCCGACGCTTGAGATGCTTCAGGATATGAGATACGTTATTCTGAAAGAAGGCAATGGTAGAAAAGTGTATTCCATAACTGATGAAGGGCTGAAAATTTTAGAAGAGAAGCATGATGTAGTTGATAGGATAATGAAGGGCGGTAGGGGATATCCTGGCTTCGAGAGAATGGAATTCCTGAAAGGCATCGGTGAGATCTCGAGACTGGTAGCCCTAAATCTCGATGAGTTGAGTGATAAGAAAATAGATGAGATAAAGGGGATCCTATCCGATGCGAGAACGAAGATATGTGAAGTCATTCTGAGAGAGGATAGTAGTTTCCAATCCTAAAGGATTTAATTAGTCGTAGACCTTCATCATGATAGCGACAACATGTATGCTGGTCAACTCACCTTGAGAATTCAGAACTGAAATCACACCATCGTATCTATAGTCCTATTGTAGTTACCTCACGAGTCTATGCTTTGGATTAGGGTCGATGCATCTGCTCCCTTTTCTTCAGTTTCCCATATGAGAGCTGAAACTTGTCCACATGAGAGCTGTGGCAGGGGTGAAATTTCGTGAAAGAGATGACAAACCGTAAGGTTAAATATTTAAATATTATATCGATAGCGATATCGCTACCGATAATAATTGCAGCCTCCTTACAGACGTTGGACGGGACGCAGGACCATTGTTGACGGGTTAGAAATGCATAAAAAGATCCCGCTGTCACCGCAGATAGCTCACAGGGAAGCGGATCAAGATGCCGAATGTAATTGAAACTGAAAACCTCGTGAAGACATACCTGACTGGAAAAATCGAGACGCCAGCCCTAAGGGGTATTAACATGCGCGTCGAACAAGGGGAATTCCTCTCAATCGTTGGTCCTTCCGGCAGTGGTAAATCAACACTGCTTAACCTGCTAGGCGCATTGGATAGACCCACATCAGGAACCGTAAGGATAGATGGCGTTGACATATCCAAGTTAAACGATAACCAATTGGCGGACCTACGCAACAATAAGATTGGATTCATCTTCCAATCGTTTAACTTAATTTCGAGGATCAGCGCCCTGAGGAACGTCGAGATGCCGTTAATGGTGACAAAGCTCCCAAGGGATGAAATTAGGGCCCGATCTATGAGCAAGTTAGAGTCGGTGGAACTAACTCAGAAGGCCGATAGAAAGCCGATGGAACTCAGCGGGGGTGAGCAGCAACGCGTCGCTGTGGCAAGGGCGCTCGTGACGGAACCATCTATTCTGCTCGGGGACGAGCCAACCGGCAACCTCGATACCAAGAACACATCAAATATCGTAAACCTTCTTAAAGATCTCAATAGGACGACCAAAAAGACATTTCTGATGATCACCCATAATATGGACGTCGCAAGGGCTACTCGAAGAATCATCTATATCAGGGATGGGATGATTGAAAGGGAGGAAATGCTGGAGGGCGAAGGGGCATGAACAGTAGACATCTAGGCAGCATGATCATCATGCCATTACTTCTAATGCAAGTCTTTGCAGTGGCCTCATTTGCCCAGTCCGAAGGGCCGATCAATGTGGTGGATGTGACATGGGGGATCCCGCCGAACCGCCTCAGCGTAGGACCCGGAGACAAGGCTGTGCCTCTGTCGATAACCATACAAAATCTCGGATCCGATACGATCTCGGGCATAAGTATGGCCTTGGAACTAGCTTCTCCGTTCAGCAATCTAACGGGCGGCCATATCGCCTCAAGTTACATCTCGACGTCGTTGCAGCCGGGACAGTCCGCATCAACTCAGTTCATGCTCAACGTAGCCGAAAATGCGATCACCAAGGAGTATAGTATACCCCTTACAATAAGTTATGTAACGGTGAAGCAGATCACCGCGACGGGATCATATTCAACGTCGTACTCCGTCACAAATGGATACACGAGCACTTCAACGAGCACCAAGGTTGGGAGCTCTTCGGGCACGCAAGATCAGGTAAGCAGCACATCGGGTTCTCAGATATCAAATTCAACCTCCGCGACCAATTTCATCGTTCAGAAGTCAGTCACAAATGCGGAGATCGCCGTCTGGCTTCCCGGAAAGACGATGTTTGAAGTGATCTCTCCGGTCAGCATCATCACTGCGGGCCAGGTCAATTCATTGCCGATCGTTATACAAAATGTCGGCACAGGTGTTGCGAACTCACTCACGATCAGTATTTCACTTGGGTCTTCGGCACTCAGTTCTACAACGGTCTCTGCACCGCTGGTCATCGAAGGTTCTGATACAATATGGTATGCCCAGAATCTCCAAGCTGGTTCGAGCATAACATTGAATCCCCAGATCTTCGCGTCTACGAATGCTATGGACAATGCGTATCAGCTTCAGGTATCCTTGAACTATAGGGATGCTGTTGGCACAGACCATACTGAAGTTCATAACTTAGGTTTCAGTGTCCAGGGTTCTATCATAATAGTCATGCAATCAGCTTTCATCTCGCCAGCTCCAGTGGGAGCCGGGGGAAACATAACGGTCTCGGGGAACCTCCTGAATGAGGGCAATGTCGCCGCAATGTACATGAATGCCACCGCAGAAATCAGATCGCCATTCGAAACGCTCGATGGATCAAGCATCTATCTGGGCGAGCTCGACCCGAACACCCCGCTTCCATTCAGCATCTCCATGAGGATTCAGAGGGGCACTGAAAATGGGACATATCCATTGAACATCTTGTTCTACTACAAAGACAGTATTGGAAACACCCATAGCGTCGAGAGGGCATTCGATGTCACGGTCTCGGGCGTCTATCAGCCGCCAAAGCCGACAGTGAGCCAGGTGTTCTTCTTATTCACACCACTTGGGCTTTCCGTACTAATCATCTTAATAGCGGCGATCATCGTCGCATATGTCTTCATTAGAAGGAGGGCCCGTGGGAAGCAAAAGGGATGAAGGTTGAACCTCACCGAACTCTTCAAATTAGCATTCGCATCCCTTCGCGACAGGAAGCTGAGGTCAGCTCTCACGATCCTTGGCCTAGTAATAGGCCCAGCTGTGATCGTCGCCCTCGTCAGCGTCACTCAGGGTTTCTCCAATTCCGTCGCCGATCAGTTCAGTAAGATGGGAGTGAATACGATGATGGTTATGCCATCAAAGCAGACGGTCAAATTATCTGCTAGCGATGTGCAACGAATTAGTCGGATGCAAGATGTGGCAGACGTGATACCGTTCTACAGGGTGGCTGCGACGCTGAAGTATGGGAGTAAGAACACTGCAGTTGTAATAATGGGAATCGATACGGGGAAGCTGTCGTCCCTTTTCCCAGGCATATTGATCTCAGAAGGGAGAGTGCCGACTTCGACGGACATCGCGGGTGCGGTTATCGGATATTCACTGGCATACCCGACCGACCCCGAAGCAACGCCAATCAAAGTCTTTCAGCTAGTTACGGCACAAATGCCCTCACAGGAGCCTGGGGGGCAAACGAGTTCGAGATCATTTTTGGTAGAAGGCAGCTTGGCAAGTTTTGGCCAAGGCCTCTTCATAAATCCCGATGAAACGATATTCATACCGCTAACCGCAGGGAGGATACTGACGAAGTCGATATATTACGGAGGCATCTTCGTCGTCGCCTCGGGATCGGACAAAGTCAATGGTATCATCGACAGCATAACCAATTACTATGGTGATGACGTGAGGATCATCGCGGTCTCATCCATACTCAGCATAGTGCAGACGATCACGGGGAGCATCGCCATCATCCTGAGTGCGGTAGCCTTCATCTCCGTTATCGTCGCATTCATAGGCATAATGACCACGATGTTCACGTCCGTGATCGAGCGGACGAGGGAGATCGGTTTGTTGAAAGCCCTTGGCTTTAAGGCAAGGGATATACTGATGGTGTTCATCTCCGAATCGGTCCTCACTGGAATCTTTGGGGGCATCATAGGCGTGGGCCTAGGATCTGCCCTCTCATATGGGATAATCGCGCTCTTCAAGGGAGGAGGTTTAGGATTCAACTTTCAAGGAGGAACACAGACTCAGGGACTTGGACTTGGTGGTAGTAGTGCTAATGGCTTTGGTGGTGGCACCAGCGGAGCCGGCTTCAATATGCTCAATCTTTCGCCCGTAATCAGTCCGGAACTTATCCTGGTAGCAGTTTTCATATCAATTGCCGTAGGAGCCATTGCCGGCTTGATACCGGCGTGGAGGGCCTCACGGCTTGATCCCGTTATAGCCCTTCGGACTGAATAATTAATGCGGCCTATTCCTCTTCTTCCGCATCAGTAATGCCGTCTTCAGTTATCCTAAAGAGGCATTCGCCTTCAGGCCGGTCAAGGCTCACCACTAGCCTAGCAACCCTGTTTCCTTTTCCACCTGCGGCCTTTCTGAGGAAGAACCTAGTATGGCTCCTGTGTGCAACTATGTGTCCGCCTACAGGATAAGCGCCGTAGCCGAAGAAGTCGTCCGGCCTACTCATGACTTGGTTCGTCACAACAGCTACTGCATTGAAAGCAACGGTAAGCCTCTCGAGCCTGTGCAGATGGCTGTTCAGCTTCTGTTGCCTTGCTGCGAGTGACTCCCTACCGAGATATTCGCTTCTGAAATGACCTGTGAGGGAGTCTATCACTATGAGCTTAACATTGTGCGCCTTAATGATCTGGTCGGCTTTCTCGAGGATGAGGATCTGGTGGTCGGAGTTGTAGGCTTCGGCGACGACTATGTTGGACACGACTTTATCTGGATCGAGGTCGGTCTTCCTCGTCATCTGCACGATCCTCTCTGGCCTGAAAGTGTTCTCGGTATCGATGTAGAGGGCGTTTCCCCCAAGACCTCCCTTTCCAGGGGGTAGTTGAACATTTATGCAGAGCTGATGGCAGATCTGGGACTTGCCCGTGCCGAACTCGCCGTAGAATTCAGTTATCGTCATGGTCTCAGAGCCTCCTCCCATCAAGTTGTCGAGGTTCTTGCTTCCAGTGGTCAACCTCTGTATGTTCGCGCGCCTCGCCAAGATCTCTGAAGCGGGGACGAACCTAATCTCTGTCGCGTTTCTAGACAGGGAGATGATCCTCATGGCTGCCTTATCGGACATCCCAGCTCTAACTAGCTCATTAATGGCGGCAGTTGCAAGGGATTCGACAGTAGCATATCCCATCTCCATTAGTTTACTTGCTGTTGCGGGGCCTACCCCCGGGATATCCTCGATGCTCTCATACTTAGTAGATGTGCCAGCATCCTTTGCGACCTTCACATCCTCTACTTCTTCCTCTTTCTTTCTCTTCTCTTCATCTGACGATCTGGGATTCATGGTAAGTGGCTACCTTGATGCACGACTTGACTCCTATTTAGCTATCAAAGGCACCCCTTGGACCGGGGGGGACGTGAGTGAAAATGGAGATACCTCGAATTTGGCTTCATCTGGTCAAACTTTATCTAAGGGATTACAGGGAGTTTAGAGAAGGGGCTATTGAGCGCCTCATCTTTGGTGAAGGAAGAGATACTGAGACAGGCCGATGATACCCTCTATCATATGAGAGTAGGAGGGAAGGAGTCAATTATACTTGGCCGATTGATTTTAACAAATCTCAGAATAACCTTCGCAGAGGTCCCACCCCGAAAGAGGGGATTATTGGGCATCTCGGGAAGAGGCGAGAACTTAAAGCCGATCATCAACTACAAAATCGACAGGCTGATACGAGCGGATGTAGAATCAGGTCCTCCGGCAAGGCAGCCTGCACCCGAGGAACCCGTTACTACCGATGCACAACAGTTCCTAGTCGTTTACTTGAATACTCCGACTGGCAGAGAAGGCTTTGCTTTCGAGGTTCCGAATCCCCAGGAATGGTCCTTGGCGATTAACAATTCTACAATGGCCAAAGTCAATAACCTGCCACAGCAACCACGCGATGTTGCTGAGGGAAGCGCAAGGGAACATATCAAAAAGGAGGAGAAGAACCTCCGAAAAGCAAAAGAGACGGGGAGGAAGAAGTTCTGCCCTGAATGCGGGAAGGAGCTGGAGCTCGATACAAGGTTCTGCTGGGAGTGTGGCGCAGAACAACCTGACGTTTTATAGCTGCTATATCAAGGGAACCGATTCATCCACTTATAGATAGCACTTAATGATCTGTCGTCGATGCCCAGATAAACTGCTAAGGCCAAGCTGATATACGAGATTAAATACCTGTTCGTTTCAAAGGTAAATATGATATGGATAGAGGCAGGCTTCCAGCGATCACGAGAAGCATGCTCATAGAGGATCTAAGAAAGCTTGGAGTCGCTGCTTCTCAGACCGTGATGCTCCATGCATCGGTAAGTGTAGAGTAGCAGAGTTAATGTCACTATTTGTTAGCAGGGATAATGTCACCTCACGGTCTGCATTTTTGAATACCTGCTGAAATATCGGGGATCATTATAGATGGATGCGGGTGTC
>Ga0315282_10000971_pt1 | contig 55444 bp, 49 predicted proteins | sample YL17G07_20_MG_FD_203693 | JGI IMG/M metagenome (GOLD analysis project Ga0315282, IMG submission 203693) | Sediment microbial communities from Yellowstone Lake, YNP, Wyoming, USA - YL17G07_20 | ecosystem: Environmental > Aquatic > Freshwater > Lake > Sediment | place: USA: Wyoming | collected...
CTAACGTGGGTAAGAGTGTCCTCTTTTCCCGACTTACCGGCACGCGCACCATCGCTTCAAATTATCCCGGTACCACTGTGGGGTTCACTAAAGGCTCTCTGAAACTTGGCCAAGAGCAGGCTGAGATCATCGACGTCCCCGGCACTTACACTCTCGAACCCACCAGCAAGGCAGAACAAATAGCTGCGGAGATGCTGGAGGAAGGGGATTTAGTTATCGATGTCGTTGACGCCACCAATTTGGAGAGAAATCTAAATCTCACCTTGCAACTGCTGGAAAGACAAGTGCCAGTAATAGTTGCGCTTAATATGTGGGACGATACTCACCACCGAGGAATAAATATAGATGTTGCCAGGCTAGAAGAGCTCCTCGGTGTACCGGTCGTCCCCACGGTAGGTGTAACCGGGCAGGGTATACGTGAATTGGTCAGCCGTCTTTCAGAAGCAGCAGCACCCCAAGTCATCTATTCAAGCAGTGACGAAAGGTGGGCGAAAATCGGCGATATTGTAAGCCAGGTGCAATCGTTGAGCCATCGCCACCACACCTGGCGCGAGGTTTTGGAAGATGCCAGTAATCACCCGGCAGGTGGGGTTGCTATCGCCCTGCTGGTTCTCGTTGCCACCTTCTGGGTCATACGCCTCATTGGTGAGGGCACCATCAACTATGTGACTGACCCTCTCTTCAACTGGCTCTGGACACCGTTGCTGATGAAGCTGAGTCTAGCTTTAGGGTCAGGAGGTTTCTGGCACGACATCCTGATAGGTAAACTCATCAATGGCGAAATAGACTACCTTCAGTCTTTTGGTTTGCTTAGCACCGGCATTTATATTCCACTTGCCGCAGTGTTACCGTACATCGTCGCTTTCTACTTCGTGCTAGGAATACTGGAGGATGTCGGTTACCTGCCTCGCCTAGCGGTATTGATGGATACACTGATGCACAGATTAGGGCTACACGGTTACGCCATAATTCCTACTATCCTCGGCTTTGGATGTAACGTGCCAGCAGTAATGGCAACACGTATCCTGGAGAGCCGGAGGGAGCGGTTCATTGCAGCTACTCTAATTTCTATCGGTATCCCGTGCGCAGCACTGCAAGCCATGATAATAGGACTGGTGGGACAGCAAGGCATGCAATATGTGGCTATTGTCTACGGCAGCCTGTTCGTATCCTGGATTATCATAGGGCTTATTCTTAATCATACTGTGAAGGGGTTCAGCCCGGAACTTATAATTGAGATTCCACCTTATCGCCTGCCACCGTGGCGAGTTATCGGCGAGAAACTCTGGCTGCGAGTCTCCAGCTTTATCAAAGAAGCCTTACCTATAGTGCTCGGGGCTGTGCTTGTGGTAAATATCCTTTACACAGTAGGAATCTTCGATTTTATGGCTAACATTGCAGCCCCAATTGTAAGTGGATTGTTTGGGCTGCCCAAAGAGACGGTTGTTGCCTTAGCTATCGGCTTTCTGCGTAAAGATGTAGCTGTGGGCATGCTAGCCCCTTTGGGATTAACTGCTAAACAACTAGTGATAAGTACTACCGTTCTGGCGATGTCTTTCCCCTGTGTGGCTACCTTCGTGATACTGACTCGAGAGTTAGGCGCCAGAGATATGCTTAAAGCTACTGGTATAATGATAGCCGCAGCGTTAATTGTTGGCAGCGTGCAGAATCTGATTCTGTGAAGATAAAAACAACCTTGTTTCATTAGGGATGGTGGTATGCTGGTCATAGCTAATGGATTCTTGCCAGCCAGCCCAGCGGTGATGACTTGACACAGGGCTTATAATATTAACCATACAGACTGGGAAAGGAGGGGGACATGATTGCAGACTGGTTCAAGACTCGCAGATATTTCGACACCACTAAACAAAAGAGAACTCAGACCCATATCTACCAATTTCCAATTAAGGGAGGAATGATTAAACGAGGAATCACGCATCCAACTTCTAAGACATCTTTTAAGATAGCCAGACCATTAGTCGAAGGTGCACTTAGAACTTTTATCCGCTTAGAGATAAGAGGCAGGGAAAATCTGCCACAAAACGGTCCGGTTATTGCTGCTTGCAATCACCTTAATTTGATAGACCCACCCCTGCATATAATAAGCATACTTCCCCGTGACAGCATTTTTATGGCTAAGGAGGAACTCTTCCAATACTGGCCCATTCCCGTCTTCCGTATCTTAATGGACGCCGCTGAAGCCTTTCCTATACGCCGCCGTGGAACCCCTGAAGAAAGGCAACAAGCAATAGAGTTTTCAGAAAGGGTTTTGGCAGAGAAGCTTGTCTTCGGTATGTATCCCGAAGGTACACGGAGTAAGATGGGTTGTCTTAAAGAAGCTTACCACGGCATAGCAATCGTCGCCTTGCGTACCGGGGCTCCCCTTATTCCCGTAGGCATCTGGGGAACCGAGAAGCTTAGAGGAATCGGCTGGCTAACTCGCCCTAAGGTAATCATAAACTTCGGCAAGCCTTTCACACTTCCACCTGTCCAAGGTGAGCCAACTGAAGAGCAGCTAAAAGAGCTTACTGAATACATAATGGGGAAAATCGCTACTATCCTACCTCCAGAATACCGGGGCAGGTATAAACCCTGTTGATTGCCCGCTGGAGCCGAAGTATATGGCCAAGGTAAAAGTTGAAAAAGCCCGTGCGCTTGGTTCCTGCTTCGGCGTCAGGCGAGCTATCAAAATAATTGAGAAGACGGCCAAGGAACACCAAGAAATAGCAACTCTAGGGCCGATAGTGCATAACCGGTTGGTAGTCGCCAAGCTGGCTGACATTGGAGTCAAGGTCATAAATGAGCTAGACCAGGTTCGAGACAGAGTCATCGCTATTACCTCGCACGGTGCCCCGCCGCAATTGCTCTCACAAATTCAAGCTCGAAAGCTTCGGGTAATCGACACCACTTGCCCCATAGTCCGTAGTGCCCAGAAAGAGGCCAAGAAACTGGCGCAGGCCGGCTTGTGCGTCATTATCTTCGGCGAAGCCACCCATCCTGAAGTTAAAGGACTGCTCGGCTGGGCAGGCAATAATGCCGTTGCCACTCTGGATGGAGGAGAAATAGCCAACTTGAAACTGCCTCGTCGGCTGGGCATCGTTTCTCAGACCACACAGAGCCACGCCAAGTTCATTGAGTTCACTAATGAGCTCATCGGGGCCGTTTTCCCTAATGTCCAAGAACTACGTATAATCAATACTCTCTGTCAGGAAACGCAAAAACGGCAAAAGTCCGCTCTCGAATTAGCCGGGAAAAGTGACCTGATGATAGTGGTTGGCGGGCACAACAGTGCCAACACACAGCGTCTCGCCGAGGTATGCTCGCCTATAGTAGAGACTCATCTGATCGAAACCGCTGCTGAAATACAAATGGTCTGGCTTTCAGGAAAGCAGCATATCGGCGTAACCGCTGGTGCTTCTACACCGGATGAAGCTATTGAGGAGGTAGTGCGTAAGCTAGAATCCCTCGCCAGCGTTGATTAGAATCTTAACCCAGCATGTCATCCAGTTTTCGGCCGCCAAGGAGGTGAAAGTGGATGTGAGGCACAAGCTGGCCGCCATCAGCACCACAACTTACCGACAATCGATAACCGCTGGCCGAAATACCTTCTTTCTCAGCCAGGTCTTTAGCTAGCAAGATGAGCCGCCCCATTAACGCTTGCTGCTTGCTGGTGAGCTTTGCCAGTGAGGCAATATGAGATTTAGGTATGATGAGAATATGCGTAGGTGCCTGGGGATGGAGATCCCGAAAAGCTATAAGCTCTTTATCCTGGTAAACAATATCAGCAGGTATTTCCCCGGCAACGATCCGGCAGAAAACACATTCCATTAATTTAAGACGGCTGCTAGGATATGCGGATTGACAGGCAGGTAACCGTTCTCTTTATACCCGGTATAGGGTGGATCTTCTCAGTGACCAGGCTGCCAACGGCATTAAAGTCATCATGTTCAACAACAGCGATAACATCGTAAGGGCCAGTTACCAGGTCAACGGATTTTATCTCTTTGACCTTTTGACCCTGAAGAGCCGCCACCACATCCTTGGTCCTGCCTACTTCCGTCTCTATAAGCACAAAAGCCTTGGCTGGCATATTTTCACCCCCTCTGACTAGAATTTTAGCCTATTATGTTAGATTGACGCAACTCCCCAATTTGCGACTTATTATAATTTAACTCGCGTAATATCTCTTCAGTATGTTCGCCGAAGATAGGTGCAAGGCTCCTCACCTTGCCCGGAGTCTCTGATAGCTTGACGGCAATACCCGGGTGTTTCACCTTCCCCAAGGTCGGATGGTCTATTTCTAAGACCATTTGACGGTGAAGCACTTGTGGGTCATTGAACACTTCATCAAAGGTGTAGACTTTACCCACAGGCACATCCTTATCAGCAAAAAAGTCAAACCACTCATCCCTGGTCCTGGTCAAAAAGACCTGCTTGAGGTAGGAAGAGATTTCCTCCCATTTCTCGCCTTCGGGTTTGTGGAGAAAATGCTCTGGCGAAATGCAGTAAGAAATATACTCTTCCTTGCTCAAAGCACGACACAGGTTCTCCCAAAACCAGGGTTCAACACAGCCGATGCTGACATATTTACCATCCTTAGCTTCATACACACCATAGTAGGGATAAGCACCATGAAGCCAGGTCTCACCCTTCTTCAACAGAATGCCGCTGGAAAAGTAATTGCTGATAAACCAAGTCAAAACGGACATCGCTCCATCAGTGTAGGATATATCCACATACTGTCCTGTACCTGTTTTGCTCCTAGCTACCAAAGCAGCCAGGATACCGATAACACCATGCAAAGAAGCTCCAGCAAAGTCAGCTAGTAAGTTTAGAGGGATGACTGGTGGGCAGTCAGGAGTGCCGATGAGATTAAGTGCACCAGCTATTGATATATAGTTTACATCGTGTCCGGGGCGATTACTATACGGACCGTCCTGCCCGTAGCCACTCAGAGAGCAGTAGATGAGCCTCGAGTTAATTGCCCTTATTGTCTCATAGTCTACTCCTAAGCGTTTTACTACCCCAGGCCTGAACCCCTCGACAATGACATCGGCTGTCTGTGCCAACCGATAGAATATCTCACGACCTTTGTCAGACCTGAGATTCAGCCCGATACTCCTTTTATTGCGGTTTAATGCATCAAAGGCTGCTTGCCTTCTTCCCTCCTCCCCCATCGGCGATATGCCTATCCCAGCGCCACGTCCACCAACGCCGGGCGGTGCCTCAATTTTAATTACATCAGCTCCTAGGTCACCCAAAATCATAGTACATAAAGCACCGGGCGCCAGATGTGTAAGATCCAAAATCTTGATACCTTCCAAAGCTAACATGTTACCTCCGGTCCTGAAACTGATTTGATTAGCCAGATTTCACTAATGATACTTTTAGATTTAACCACAGTCAAGGCTAGAGGACTTGACAGGATTCCCAAGCGCCTATATAATAGGCAAACGGTTGCCTACTACCCTAGGTCTAAACCTTCAGGAACAGTTTTATGATAGGTATTGAAACACAAGAGGTTGAGAGAAAGGAACACTTTATCCTCAAGATACTGAGTGATTTCCAGCAACCATTGGGGGCTCGGGTCATCGCCCGACTTTTGAAAGAACACGGGGTTTACCTGGGCGAAAGAGCAGTGAGATACCACCTCAAACTGATGGATGAATGCGGACTAACGAGACTTGTCAGCCGGGATGGTCGGTTAATCACCGAATTGGGGGTTGAAGAGATGGGTAATGCCCTGGTTAGAGATAAGGTGGGTTTTGCCATAGCCAGAATCGAATTGCTCGCCTTTCGCACCGACTTCGATTGGGAGAAACGCACCGGTTTGGTTCCAGTTAACATCTCTTTTTTCCCAAAGGCGAAGTTCGACAGGGCACTGCATGCAATGAAGCCAGTGTTCGACGCAGGGATTTGCGTAAGCGATCTAGTAGCTGTAGCCCAGGGGGGAGAACAATTGGGTGAGCTATTTGTCCCGCCAGGCAAGATAGGACTGGCAACTGTGTGCAGCATCGTGATAAACAGCACGTTACTCAAGGCCGGCGTTCCCATGGATTCCCGATTCGGCGGCATACTGCAGATTCGAAACCACAAGCCACTTCGCTTCGTGGAACTCATTCACTACGCCGGTTCCTCGCTAGACCCTTCGGAGGTATTCATCAGGGCCGGGATGACCTCTGTAAGAGACGTAGCTAAAACAGGCAATGGCAAAATACTGGCTAATTTCCGAGAAATACCAGCCCTGTGTCGGCCAATTGCTGAAAACGTTGTGGCCAAATTGAAAGAGGCAGGCCTGGGAGGCCTAATGGTCATGGGTAATACCAGTGAGCCGGTGTGTGAAATCCCCATGGAACTCAACAGAATCGGAATGATACTCATCGGAGGCTTAAATCCGGTAGCCGCCGCTGAAGAAGGCGGCACAGAAGCAGAAAATTATGCCATGAGCACTGTCATGGAATATCAGAAGTTAAAGAAATTTCAGGAGGTTACGAGTTGAAAGAGGTAAAAGTTATACCATGCCTGGACGTTAAAGATGGGAGAGTGGTCAAAGGTGTGAAATTCGTAAACCTTAGGGACGCTCGCGACCCGGTAGAGGCTGCAGAAGCTTACTGCCGAGAAGGGGCGGATGAGCTCGTCTTCCTTGATATTATGGCCAGCGCCGAGGACAGGGGAACAAGACTGGAATGGGTCAAGAGAGTAGCCGAGAAAGTTACCATCCCTTTTGCCGTAGGCGGCGGCATCAGAGACACCAAAGATATGAAAGATTTGTTTGACCTCGGTGTCAGCAAAGTCTCAATCAACACTGCTGCCGTCAGGAATCCCGACCTGATAAAGGAAGCCTCAAAGAAGTTCGGCAAACAAAGGCTTGTCGTTGCCATTGACGGCATCAAGAATCCACAAAATAGCCGTCTCCCCAGATTGGAGGTAGTGGTTAAGAGTGGCATGGAGTCAACAGGATTGGACATCGTCCAGTGGGCAAAGAGGGTGGAGAAACTAGGCGCCGGAGAGATTTTGCTTACCAGCAAGGATACCGATGGTACCAAGGCAGGATACGATTTGGAGATGACCAAGGCCGTAGCCGAAGCGGTAAAGATACCGGTCACAGCTTCAGGAGGTGCTGGCAAATTAGAGCACCTTTACGAAGCCGTAGCCATTGCCAAAGCATCAGCAGTCCTGGCAGCGTCCATCTTCCACTTCGGAGAAATATCCATAGCCGAAGCGAAAAAATACCTTAAGGAAAGGGGAATACCCGTAAGAATAAATTAAAGATTAGAAATAAAATATTAGAAGGAGTGTGAAAAGTGAATTTACGACGACCAAACGCAAATGAAGCTACTAGAACTGCCAATCGCTCCAGAAGCGTAGTTCCCGGCAGTGGCCTCTGCTCCCGCTGCCTTGACGGCTGCACCGGGAACTGTGAAGTCTTCAAAGCCACCTTCCGCGGTCGGGAGTTAATCTATCCCGGCCCCTTCGGCGAAATCACTGCCGGCGGCGATAAGGAATATCCCGTTGATTACTCACATCTTAACATTCAAGGCTATGCCTTAGGTGCCAGAGGAATGCCTGAAGGTGTTGTCGGTGACCCGGATACCGCCCTTTTCCCGGCCGTAAACACAGAGACCGAGTATGGCTGGAATATAAAGGTGAAGATGAAAGTCCCTATCTTTACCGGCGCTTTGGGCTCTACCGAGATAGCGCGAAAGAACTGGGAACATTTTGCCGTTGGCGCCGCCATCAGCGGTGTTACATTGGTCTGTGGCGAAAACGTGTGCGGTATCGACCCGAAACTTCAGCGTGATTCAAAGAGCAAGGTCGTTTCATCACCCGATATGGACAGGCGAATTGAAATATATCGACGCTACCACCAGGGATATGGCGAGATTTTAGTCCAGATGAACGTTGAGGACACAAGATTGGGTGTTGCTGAATATATGATTAAAAAGCACGGCATAGAAACCATTGAATTAAAATGGGGGCAGGGTGCCAAATGCATCGGCGGAGAGATCAAGGTCAACACCTTAGAACGGGCATTAGAGCTACAGAAACGTGGATATATCATTACTCCTGACCCTTCAAATCCAATCAACCAGGCCGCCTTTAAGGATGGTTCTCTTAAGGAATTTGAAAGGCATAGCCGCCTCGGTTTTATCGACGAAGAAGGTTTTTACACCGAAGTTAAGCGCCTGAGAAATCTGGGATTTAAACGCATTACCTTGAAAACCGGTGCCTACAGTCTGCGTGAGCTGGCAATGGCCATAAAGTGGGGCTCGAAAGCCAAAATCGACCTGCTCACAATAGATGGCGCCTCCGGTGGGACCGGTATGAGTCCCTGGCGGATGATGGAAGAATGGGGTATTCCCAGCCTCTACCTGCACGCCGCAGCTTATGAGTTCGCCAAGATGTTGGCTGATAAAGGCACCCGACCGCCTGACATGGCTTTTGCCAGCGGCTTCAGCAGCGAAGATGGCGTGTTCAAGGCACTCGCCTTAGGCGCACCTTTTACCAAGGCGGTATGCATGGGCAGGGCTTTGATGATTCCGGGTATGGTCGGCAAGAATATCGCCGAGTGGATCAAAGATGGCAAGCTGCCGAACACCGTCAGCCAGTTTGGCTCAACTCCCGAGGAGATCTTTGTCTGTTACGAACAGGTAAAGAACATCGTAGGCTCCAATGAAATAAAGAACATCCCCCTGGGCGCTATTGGCATCTACAGCTACTCTGATAAAATCAAGGTGGGATTACAACAGTTGATGGCTGGCGCCAGATGCTTCAGTGTGCCTGCAATCAGCCGCAGTGAGTTGATGTCCTTGACTGAAGAGTGTGCCAAGGTCACCGGCATACCATATCTTATGGAGGCTTACAGGGAAGAGGCCATGGCCATTATCACAGCCTAATCGCCTAATTCGACCAAGTTGAACGGGCTCCGGTAATACGGAGCCCGTTTTTGTAATATCCGCTAGCACAATCTCACTTACAAGGAAACCTCTCCAGAGAAGGCGCGATCTCTGGGTTTTTTCATCACCTTCTCGTCATTTAGTTTGTGTTCTTCAGCCGGTGGTACCGATAGAGGGCAGCCAGTGACCTGATTGCTCGCTCTGCTGATGTATAAACCGGTATTCGGCTCAACTCCAGTTGTTCAACCAGTTCTTTCCCCATCCCAGGATCAGTGATCCAGGTTACTACCGGCTTACCCCTTCTAATCAACTCACAAAACGGCCCCACGAATTCGTCGGAATTAATTGATGTGCCAGCGAGCCAGTCTAAAGATAGGGCTAGGCAGTCGACATCGCGGTCATCAGCTATAGCCTCAAGGAAAATACTTCTAATGTTCGTTCCCCAGTTAAACTGAGAGCAGACTCCGACATCAAGAGGATTAACTCGAATGTCCCAGGGCGGGAAAACAGAGCGTAGCTTGGTCTCTGTCTGCGGGCTTAATTGAGCCATAGTAAACCCATTGGTCCGGCACAGGTCTGTCGCGATCACTCCCTCTCCACCAGAACCGGTGGCGACGGAAATCCTGTTCTTCTTCAAAGGTGGCAGGTACTCAAATACCTTTGCCAGGTCAAAAAAATCGTCCAATCCCTGCGCTCGAATTGCTCCCGATTGCCTCAGGGCAGCTTCAACCACAGCATCGCTTGAACGGATTATGGCACCGGTGTGTGACGAAGCTGCTCTAGCTCCTTCTTCAGTTCGACCCGACTTGAGAACAACGACCGGTTTTTCTTTGGTAGTACTTTTCAAAAGCTGTATGAAGTCTTTGGGGTCACCGGCAATGCTTTCCAGGTGTATGGCAATGCATCCAGTTTCTGAATCCCGCGACAAATACTCCAGGACATCAACTTCATTTATGTCCATTTTGTTGCCCAGGTCAATAAGCTTACTCAGACGTAGATGAAAATCCGAAAGAAGCCAGCCAAGTCTGGGCTCATAAAGCCCTGACTGGAAGATAAAGGAAAGCTTTCCCTGTGGCAGCTTTTCGACGCGGGAGAAACTAATAACAAGATTATTTCTGCTATTGATGGGACTAAGTGTGTTCGGTCCAATTGCCCTGATTTTGTGCTCTCTTAACAGGGCAAGTATCTCATTTTGTGATTTCTTCCCACCTTCACCAATCTCTGAGAACCCACCCGGTACCAGGGTAAGGCACTTTACTTTCTTGGCTACGCAGTCTCTGACTGCCTCCAGCGTTTTGGTGGCTGGAACAGCAACTACGGCCAAGTCTATATCCGCTTCAATACTTCTTAAATCGGGATATGCTTTCAACCCCAGAATCTCCTCAGCATTGGGGTTTACCGGGTATATCCTGCCCACGAATTTCAGGTTTACCAGGTTTGATACTAAGTTGAAGTTCAGTGTGTCCGGACTTCTGCCAGCACCTATAACAGCGACGCTTTCAGGATAGAAGAAAGTGTCCAAGAAGTGATGCTTAGCGTTATCCATATTATTCTAGTGTTTTACAAAGTCGCTCATTAAGCGATGCAGGCTTATTGACCAAATCCTCGTCGTTCTAGTTTACAACTTAGCATGCTCACCAGCAAGGGTTTTGTCACTTGACGTACCTGTGGAAAAAGGTAAGGGTTTATAGCTTCTGAGAGACTAGTGTTAAGTTGGCGGGAAGGTAACGCTACCTCGACAAGGCCAGTGCAAACGGAATGACTTTTGCCAACATTGTGTCATAACATTGACCTATACAGGTATTCCGGCCAGGGCTTTGGCTGATCTAATTGCCATTTCCCTATGCGGCTGAAACTTCGAAAACTCATATAGCATCATCTTGCAGGCTTGTCCTGAGCCGCCTCCGTGCGTGGCCGAATGCAGGATTGACCCTGAACCCCAGGAGATGTTCTCAATCAGCCTTACGATGCGAATCCTGTGCTCAGCCGGAACCTCGTCAACCCCTTTAAGGAATCTCTCCAGATAATGTGCAATCTCTGGGTTTTTCATCTCCTTCTCGCCAGGACAGCAGGCCAAAATGCCGCCGGTTATATCCTCGGCCAGCCTAATCAGGTCAAAAACCGCCTTAGATGCATAATACTTGGTATTATTGGCCAGTACAGGGTCAGAGACCCACCCTGCGTGAGGAAGTTCAAACCCCCTTACAGCAGCGGCAATACCACATGAATACATAGTTTCAGTTATCGCTATCATGTCCGCTATTTTGTCTTTGACGTGTGCCACCTTGTCCAGACCATTATACTCAGCCATCAACTGCACCGCCGCAGTCAGGACATCAGCCCAACCAGCTTTGCAGCCGCCTGTGGTCGGCCGATGTGATGCACCAAAGAGGCCAACCACCTCATCAGGATATTCCACCTCACCGCACATAAACACGCGCTCCCAGGGAACGAACACATTATCGAATATGGCTATGCATTCATGAACCCCGTACTTGATGTTTCCCAGGTCTATTTCTACGCCTTCTTTTCGGCGATCATCCTGAGATTGCCTGACTGAGACATGAATGATTCCCTTGGCGTTGCCGGGCACGGCACAGGCTACTGCATAGGCTTCATCACCCGGGCGATGGGTAGTGCTGGGAAGAACCAGCTTCTCGTGGGAGAAAGCCGCCCCTGTCTGGGCTAGCTTCGCCCCTCGCAGTACAATTCCGTCCTTTCGCTTTTCCACAACTCTGAGGTACATGTCGGGGTCGGGCTGCTTGTGGGCGGGTATCTTCCGATTGCCCTTTGGGTCGGTTATCGCCGGACAAGCCAGAAGGTCGTTTTTCTGCATGTATTTCAACCATTCGACAAAATTATGGTGATAAGAGGTCCCATGTTTGCTATCTATTTTGTGAGTAATATGCAGCATGGGAGCATATGAATTCTGAATGCATCTAAAGGAGCACATGCCCAGCCTCCGGTTGCAATAGCGAGTTATGTTGACCTTGGCGACGAGATCGTCCACATTTTGAGGCACATGTTGGAAAAATGCTATGGGCTCGCCGGTCAAATGAGACGTCGTAATTACCCTGTCTTTAACCTCCGGGTCATGGGCAAAATCATAGGTGGCAGCCACAGCATTTGCCGCCGCTCTAACTGAAGGGTGCTCCAAGGCATTATTTATCTTACCTCCGTCGATATAGAGCGAAAAATTCATCGCCTTAATGCTTTCCAAGTACTCCTTACCAGTCTTCATCTTCTGCCTCCTTTGAAAACGGTTTTCGTATTATAACATTAACCCGACAGCTCTGGACAAACAATAGTGTTAAAGAAAGTTTAGCGACAATCCTTTTTCAATGTAGTTGCGACCCTTTAGGGTCACCTTTCACACCCAGCGCTACGGAAAAATCCCCGATTTTTCTGAGCAAAGCGAGGCTAAAGCCTCGCCGCTACATTAGTAAACAGCCTCAATTTGAAAGAGCGTTTAGTAACCATGCTTGTCATCCTGAGTCCTTGATCTGTCATTCCGAGCAAAGCGAAGAATCTAACCTCGGATAGGCTTTACGACAGAATAACCTAGACCCTTCGCTGTCGCTCAGGGTGACAACTGGGCGCCCTCTAGGCAGCTTAGTAAAGAGCGGGGTTTCATGATAAAATTAAGCAAAAACTCTGGAGGTAACAAATATGACCATAAAGAAAGTATGCGTTGTCGGTTCGGGAACAATGGGAAATGGGATAACCCAGGTGGTGGCACAAGCAGGCTACGAAACAACAATGGTCGACGTAAAGCAGGAATTCGTCGACAAAGGAATGAACGCCATAAAAGCCAGCCTCGGCAAATTTGTGGAGAAGGGTAAAATCGGCCAAGCCGATATGGATAAGGCCTTGGCAAATATCCGCACTTCAACAGACTTAAAACAGGCTGCCAAGGACGCAGACTATGTCATCGAGGCGGTATTCGAAAGAGCCGATATCAAGCTGCCGGTGTTCCAGCAGCTAGAAGAGATATGCCCGAAGAACACTATCTTGGCATCCAACACCTCGGGGATACCTATCGGTCTGCTGGCATCGGCGACTAAACGCCCAGACAAGGTTATTGGCATGCACTTCTTCAGCCCGGTGCCAATGATGAGAGGATTAGAAGTAGTAAAGTCTTTGCTTACGTCAGAAGAAACGCTTAAAGTGAGTCTCGATTTCGGCAAGTCTATAGGCAAGGAAACAGTGGTGGTCAAAGACTCGCCCGGTTTCATAAGCAATAGAATAATACCGCTGGTGATGAATGAGGGAGCCAAATTACTAGAAGAGAATCTAGCTTCTATGGAGGATATAGATAAAATTGTCAGGTTGTCTTTCAATTGGCCTATGGGGCCATTCGAACTATGCGACCTTGTTGGTATAGATGTTGGCGTAGACCTGCTCGAGGGAATCTACCAGCAGACCGGGTGGGAACGATATAAGCCAGCACCATTGCTAAAGAGAATGGTAGAAATCGGGTATCTGGGCAGAAAAGCCGGCAAGGGTTTCTATACTCTGTTCACCCAGAAATAAGTATCTCCTCCAAAGTTACTTTGACCCCCTCACCTGTCATTCTGAGCGAAGCGAAGAATCTCCAGAATCCCTAGGGACAGGTCTAAACTTGTCCTTAGAGCAATGTCCCTTTTAATTTGAAACTAGGCTATCCAGACCCAGCTCTTTAAGCTTCTCGGCTGTAGGCCAGCTGGTCTTTTTGTCCCAGCCGTGCTCATCATAGTAGTCGTCTAGAAGTCGGTCTACGCCCTCTTTAGTCAACGGGGTAGTTCCAAAATAATCCTTCAGAATGTACTCCTTGTCCACACCCTTAAGAGGTTTGAACCATATCTCAGGCGGCTCATCATCTTTGCGGTCGAAGCCAGCCCTGTAGTTAAGTACCTTCCACAGATTCCATACACGTTCACTGGCTAGCTTGAGGTCAGCCGGTGTTACCTCAATCCCAGTAACCGCTGAGTATAATTCAGCCAGAATTTTCATACTGTAGAACCTGGAAATGTAAAGCCGGTGGCATTGGCCGAACATGTTGAACAGATTGAAGAAATCCTCCCCGTGCTTGGCTAGACGCCCAACATTAAATGAGTTATCAGTAAATATTTGTCCAATCGCTTCGTCAGGTACCCCACATCTCTCAGCCTGCTTTAGAAGCTCCTTAATCGGCCAGCCAGGGCTATATGAGGGAGCTCCCATAGCTGCAGCCACCCCCAACGAGCGGCCAGGATACACCAGCATCTCAAATTGCATTGGCCCAAAACCAGAGACCCTCGGATCGAAGATAATGAATTGCCCCTTTATTACGTTCTGGATATACTTATCCGCTCCCTTTCCAATCCGGCGAGCAGCACCAACGACGCCGTCAGCTAAAATGTCACCAAAACCCTCCCTGAAAGCGGTCATATTTGTTAACTTCAGAAGAGTATCAAATTCCCGGTTCAGCTCCATGCCGCCGGTATCCTGTTTAGTGATGATTCCCTGCTCATACAGGGTGACCACGAAGTCAACGAGTCCTCGGAAGCTATAGATTTCCTCAATACCGCAGCGATTTACCACGTCAAGATAGCGCAGAGCATCTGCATATCTATCCAAGGGAGAGCTTTCTGCACGATGTCCGAACGCAGGTGAAGCCGTCATTATTGCCATCTCAGCAAATACCGCGGTATGATATGTCACCATGCCACGCTCGGCTATATCCAGGCGGTCCTTATCAGACATGGGACAGGTGATGCAGGCGATCTTCTTTCGGCTGCGCTTATGAATCTCATAAATTTGTCCCTGTACCTCCTTTACATTCGGCGGGTAGGGCAAAAACACAGACGAATTCTTGGCCAGTGCCCCTTCCGGCACCCAGCCAGAGGTCATGGTCATAGCGCCGCCTTGCATCATTTCATCACGCAGGTGATAATTCTTTACTCGAGTCAATATTTCATCAACAAGCTTCTGCAGCCGTTTGGGGTCAGCTACCGTGATCCCTTTTGTGCCACGAACAGCAACTATGGCTTTCAGCTTCTTCGAACCCATCACAGCGCAGAGACCGCCCGAACCCAAGGTACCTCCTTTGTCGATTTGAGTCACCGAGATATTAACCAGGTTTTCTCCCGCTTGACCAATCGGGATTACACTACATTGTTCATATCTTTGCCTTAGCTCGTCTGTCGTTTCAAAAACGTCCTTCCCCCAGAGGTCACTGGCGTCACATAGCTCCACATCCTCATCGTGGATTTTGAGGTAAACCGGCTTATCTGACCGCCCGGTAATGACAAGATGGTCATAGCCCGAGGACTTCAGGAAGTGACTGAAATAACCACCGCCGTTGCTGTGGGGAAAAGCATTATTAAGAGGTGACTTATATATGACCATTACTTGCGAAGAACCGGGGATCATAGTCCCGTTGAAAGGGCCTGTGCCTATTATGATGGCATTCTGAGGAGAAAGCGGCTCCGCATCTGGAGGTATGAGGTCATAAGCCAGCTTGTTATTGATACCAGCGCCGCCGATGTAGGTCCTGGCCGTTTCAGCATCAATGGGCTCTTTCCTTATGCTGCCACTGGTCAGGTCAACATAGAGGATATTGCCGGCATAACCCGGGAGTCCCATCTTACGCTTCCTTCCTTGCTCTCTGGCGAGTTAAAGCCTCGTACGGGCAATATTTGACGCAGATGCCACAAGCATCGCAGTCGTCGGTGAAAGTTATTTCAAACTCGTTGGGGTGATTGACCGACTTTCTAACCTGAATCCGGGCGGCAGCTAAATTAAATGTGCCATCAAGTCTGAAGGAACAACTTAACATACAGGTCATGCACCCGGCACATTTTGAGGCATCAGCATTGATTAATAGCGTGCTTTTCTTGGCAGTTTTCTCTGACATCTTTTCTGCAACTCTGAGCAGACTTAAGAGTATTCTGATTCAGAGATATTGTCAAGGAAGTGCTGTGCGATTTCTCTGACACAGGTCAGGCCGATAGGAACAAGAAAAGGCCTAGTAAATTTCAGTTAAAGTTACATATCAACGGGTGAACGTGCGCTTGGGCGGCTTCTCTCCAACGCGGTTTCTGAGAATGCCGATGCTTTCCACCTCTAGCTCAATGACATCGCCCGGCTGAAGCCATTTGCTCAGCTCGCCACCGCAGCCCTTCTCCACAGTCCCTGAGCCTAAAAAGTCGCCGGGATAAAGTGTCTCTTCCATGGAGGCGAACTCGATAATCTGAGGCCAGGTCCAATAACTAGTGCCGCTGTTATTCTCTGACCATACTTCGCCGTTAATGCGAGCTATCATCCTCATGTCGCTGGGATCCACCTCATCAGGAGTCACTATGCAGGGTCCCATAACGCTGCAGAAGTCTTTACCCTTGACTGGCCCAAGGCCAACCATCATCTCCTGCAACTGGATATCTCGAGCGCTGATATCATTAAAGATGGTATAGCCAGCGATGTACTCCTCCGCCCGTTCTCGAGGGATATCCTTGCCTTCTTTCCCGATATAGATGCCGTACTCCAACTCGTAGTCGAGCAAATCAGTATAGCCAGGCCAAGGAATGACCTCCTCGGTACCGATAACCGTGTCAGTATTACCTTTGTAACACACGGGGATTTCATACCATGCCTTGTCCAGTTGCCTCAGTCCAGATAGGCTGGCATGGCCTTCGAAAGCAATGTAGTCTCTAAGGGAGTTCGGGCGTGGTACTGGTGCCTTGAGCTTGACCTCCGCCATATCATAAACTATCTTTTCACCCCTTGTGCCCAGGATAGGCCCTTTGGTCTGCTGCTTTGTCACGTAGTCAATAGTCGTCTCGGCTGCCTCCCGGCCTTCCTTCCCACTTCGGAAAAAGGCGATCATATCAGGCGGTAACATCGCTGAAGCTAGCTCATAGGTTCGGCGGCTGCTCTTTTTATCAGCCAAATAATGGGTATAGCCCGTGTTGAGATCAATTATCTTGTCCTGACTTATTGCCCCGATGCGCTGCACCGTACCTATTGGAGTAACAACTTCAAAAGTCACCAGTTTCATTTCACAATCTCCTTTCTCCTTGCATAATTTTCCACAGCTTAACAAAATTCTTCAGGTGATAGCAAGAATTCAGGGGATGGGTTGCCAAAAACCCTCACACGTGTATTGAAAAAAAGCTAATGACAGCATAAAATACCGAGACGGTGCCGATAAAAAACAAGGAGTCAAAAAATGGACTTTCAACTAACTGAAGAGCAAAAGATGCTAAAGAAGATGGTGCACGACCTGGCTGAAAAGGAGTTCCGCCCAAAGGCTGCGGAATGGGAGGCCAAGGCTGAACACATGCCCCGCGACTATGTGCAAAAGCTGGCAGATTTAGGCCTCTTAGGTTTGTGCCTCCCCGTTAAATACGGAGGCCAGGGACGAGGCGCTTTCGAAGCCATTCTAGCCATCGAGCAGCTAGCGCGAGTATCAAGTCTATCTGCCACACCAGTTTTTGAATCCAACGTCGGACCAGTCAGGGTCATCGACCAATTTGGCACTGAGCAGCAGAAACAGAAATACTTGTCTCCCGTATGCCGTGGCGAAATGTTGATTTCCGTAGGTATGACCGAACCTGAAGCTGGTTCGGCACTCACCGACCTCAGCACCAGAGCTGTGTTGGACGGTAATTACTACGTGGTAAACGGTATGAAGCGCTTTGTCACCGGAGGAGGTGCTTCTGACGCTTATGTGGTATATGTGAGACTCAGCGAACAGAAAGGGGCTAAAGGTATCGGTGGCTTGATTATCGAGAAGGGGATGCCGGGCTTTTCTTTCGGCAAGCAGGAACAGTTCATGGGCTTCAGAGGCATTCCCAGCTCCGACCTGATTTTTGAGAACTGCCGAGTCCCCAAAGAGAATCTAGTGATTAAAGAAGGCGATTTCAGAAAGCTGATGACCGCATTCGACCTTGAGCGCTGCGGCAATGCCACCATGTGTCTGGGGATAGCCCAGGGAGCCCTCGAGGAAGCCATGGCATATTCGCAACAAAGGAAGCAGTGGGGCAAAGAGATATGCGAATTCCAGGCAATACAGTTCATGCTGGCAGAGATGGCCATGAAGGTCGAAGCCGCCCGCCTTCTCATCTACAGAGCCACAGTTAATGCCGACACAGGACTGCCTGTCCCACTCGAGGCTAACCTGGCTAAGTGCTTCGCCAATCAGATGGTCAGAGAGGTTACTGGAATGGCATTACAAATACACGGCGGCTATGGCTACTCCAAAGATTACCCTATAGAGCGCATGCTCCGTGATGGCTGGGGCTGGGGGATTGCCGGCGGAACCATTGAGATTCAGAGGATTACCATTGCCTCTTTCCTCCTAGGCCGCAGATTCGACCAAAGAAGATAGAAGCTGGGATTTCCTAGAGGAGCCGTGATGAGAGAATGCAAAATCGAAGAGAACAAAACCAAGTGCAACTGCACCTATGAACCATGCTCCCGGAAAGGTATTTGCTGCGAATGCTTGACCTATCACCAAAGGTTGGGCGAACTGCCAGCCTGTTTCTTCCCCGCTGATGTCGAGAGGACTTACGACCGCTCTATTGAGAGATTTATCGAGACTTACCAAAAAAGGAGGCGGTAGATCGGACGCAGCAGACCTACATTGCCTCACTACGTCATTCCGAGCACAGCGTGGCAATCTCCACAACAAGTTGTAAACGTGCTATTGATAGCATCTGTTGATTTCACTATAATGCCGACATCAAATAAGTGTGGAGGGACAACATGGCGAAATTAAACGAAGTCGATTCGCTTGAACATTTTCTTGGGTGCTCCGCATATAGGGCACTTCTCAGGAGCTTCACCCTCGACCGTATTGCCGCAGTACTGGCAGACGTAGATGGGTTTCTCAGCCATAGCCTGGCCCTTTTCCAGCATACTGAGTGCAGTCTGATATAGGCGGTGATGAATTTGCTCAACTTTGTTTGCCAGGTCGAAGCTATCATTTGCCTTCTTCTCACCTTCGGCCTCGGCCTGTTTCATGAAAGCAGGATACATCTCGGTGAACTCGTGATGCTCACCACTAATCGCAGCCAGCAGGTTGTCCTTGGTCGACTTTATCCCCTGCATCACCTTCAGGTGGTTACGGGCATGGACTGTCTCAGCATCTGATGCGGCGCGGAACAACCTGGCTATCTGTTTGTGTCCTTCCGCATCCGCCTTATCGGCAAAATACAGGTACTTGCGGCTGGCCTGGCTCTCACCGCCAAAAGCGGCTTGCAAGTTTTCACTAGTTTTGCTCACAATCCACCTCCTGATAGGTTGATTAACTATATTTTAATCGAAATCACATTCTAATTGAAGCCGATGGTGCCACAATTAGCAGGCTCTAGTATTGCTTCTGCACTCTATTCCTCTCTCGCGTTGAAATCATAAAGTGGTGCATCGAAGGGATTAGATTTGCCTTACGCCTGCAGGAACAGGGTCAATCACGCAGATTAGAAGTTTGCGTTGTGTAGATTATACCACCACGTTCGTTTGGATAACACCAGCTAGAAAACACGGAAAGCTTGTGAATGCGTGCAGCTTGCTAGTATAATGAATCGGAAGACATGGGGCTGTAGCTCAATTGGGAGAGCGCCTCCCTTGCACGGAGGAGGTCAGGGGTTCGAATCCCCTCAGCTCCATTTCAGCTTGATAATGGTTATCTGGCATTCTCAGGAATAATCGAGGCTTCTATTTCTTTGCATTTTGTGAAGTTACGAAATATTTGGTGTATTAATGAGGTTGGATATAACTCCTCAACCTTAAGTTTGCATGGGTCCATTAACTCTTGAACTAATCCTGGTAGTTTATCTCTTAAGAATGTCTCGAAATCATAGTTAGGGTCTTTTATTACATCTTCTGGGATTCTTTGGAATACTAAGTGAAGAAGAAATCTATTAGCGTGGATATAGAAACTGCGATCTCTTCTCAATATTTTTGGAGCCCACGGTGTTAAACCTATTGACGTAGAACATCCTTTGTCATAATATTGAGTCTAGATAGAATGTGAGGTTGCGGGTCCTCCGGTGTGAAGAAGAGGCAAAGCGGTGGCACTTAACAGAGTTCACACTGGAACGAAAAACCTAGAACGGCACAAGTACGCTTCCTGATAAGGTTTCTGATGGAAGGTATGAAAAATGAAATGTCCAATGTGCCAAGCTGAAAATCTTGATACTGAAGAATTCTGTCATCAATGTGGAGCACAATTACGTAGGGTTTGTCCTAAGTGTGGTGCGAATAATTCTCCTCAGTATGCATTTTGTTGTGAGTGCGGCTATAAGCTAGCCATTGCCCCAGAGCCAGTGCCTGTAGCAAGGGAGGGCAGGGTAAAATTAAAGAAAGTTTGCCCCAAGTGTGGTGCCCATAATCCGCCTGAATACGGATTTTGTGGTGAATGCGGCTATAAGCTAATCTTCACCACGAGAATAGAACCAAAGGCCCCGGAACCAATAACCGAAGCCCAGGAACCGAGGCATGAAGCTCTTGAACAGATAGCCATAGCCGAAGAGCCAATACCAGAAACCCGGGAGCCAATACCTGAAGCTACTAAGCCTATCCCCGTACCTACAGAGGCGATACCCGAAACCCCAGAGGTGATACCCGTGGCACCTGTTGAAAAGCCAATACCTGTAGCAAAGGTAGAAATTAAGGCTCATCCGCGGGTATCAACTGGCATTGAGGGGCTTGATCAGCTTATTGGTGGCGGCTTTCTAACAAACAAAGTTTACCTGATTAGTGGTGAATCTGGCACCGGCAAGACCGTTTTCGGGTTGCAGTACCTTTATCGTTGGCTTATTCAAGGCGAAAGCGGCATTTATGTTTCCGGCGATGAGAAGCCGAACCACCTTGTTGTAGATGCTGAGTCTCTGGGTTGGGACTTCGGTCAATATGTCCAGGAGCGAAAACTAGGTTTGCTAGACGTAGCGCCTCATTTCGCTGACCTGCGCGCTGGTAAGGCTAAGGATGTTAATGTCCGCACCGTGGTCGCTGACCTTACAAAACATGTGAAAAGCATAGGTGCCAAACGGATTGTCATTGATCCAATAGCGCCGCTTGTCTTCGGGCAGGAATGCTCAGTTTGTGTACAGGAGTATGTCAGGAATCTTATATTCGCCATCGAAGATAACCTGCAATGCACCATATTGATTACTTCGGGCATACTGTCGGGGACTTCAGCATTGTCTCACTACGGCGTCGAGGAGTTTGTTGCTGAAGGAGTAATTGTGCTGGGGATGGACAAGCGCGATGGTCAGTATGTCCGGACGCTCTTCGTAAGAAAGATGCGCAGTACTCAGACGGACATCAATGAGCATACTTTCGAGATTCTTCCCGGCAGGGGCATAGTCGTCAAAGAGTAGGAACATCAAAACAGTCACACTTGTTAGAAAAGGTGGAGGCGGTGGCTTACAAACTTCGAAGACCGTCAATTTCATTATCTGCCCTGCAGCTTTCCTTTGTTCGCCCTGCCAATATAGGGGGGCTTTGGTATTGGAGAGGAAATCCATGGTGTATGTCCCAATAACATCAACAGTGATAAAGGCCCCCCTCCTGGCTAAAGATTTGGCTATCTACTCTGAAGCGAGAGGGCAGCCTGTGTATAGAGCCGGTTTTAACTCAGGAGTAGAGCTTGGGGGTTGTTTAGCCGCCACAGCCTGTGGATAATACCTTTACAGATACTTCCCATGATATCTGACGTGTCTCGCGATGACAAGGATAATCTGCAGGCATTAGCTCCAGGTTTTGATGTGCGATCACTTAGAAGGCGCATCTCCCAGACATTGATGATAAAATAAGGTTCGTTATCCCCATAATACTGGACAAAGTGGCTGTTGAGCTGGGCCCTTGGAGTGGATACCATGTCTTGGCGCAGCACCATATGGGGTGCCTGCAGCACCGAAACCTCCGATGCCCACCACAGCGCCATCAGGTATATCGGCTACTGCTTCCGAAACTGTGGCTACAACTTTGTTTGCTGCTGGCGATTCACTCGTGTCCAACTGCTACTTGCCCTACACTGGTCTGAAATACTTGATATCGAGGATATTGCCCTCGCGCTTGTCTTTAAATACGGCTTCTACGCGCATCCCTAGGGTAATTTTGTCAGGGGCTATCTCCCCGAGGAGGTGACATAATCCGCTATCAGCTCCATCCAGTTGAATTATACCGTAGGCGTAAGGAATGTCTGCCGGCTGGTTGCTTGGCGAGTAAGTGTAATAGATAACGGTGTAGGTCTGAACTGTACCCCTTGACGAAACCTCTACCAGCTCATTCAGGTTGTTGAAGCAGACGGCACAGACTGACCGGGGTGGCACTAACACCTTTTTACATGCCGGGCACTTCACCCCCATTATCTTCTTGTTGTCCCTAAGTTGCTTATAAAACTCGCTGGCAAGGGCCCCATAATAGTTGAAATAGGGGACATAAAGTCGTCCGGGAACTACATGCGGTGCCATTGTTTCCTTTTTAGCCATTGCATTTAACCTTTTTACTCTTTTACTAACCTGAAGTAGAGAATGTCTGTTACCAGTCCCTTGCGTTCGTTCTTGGGCTTCAAGACTATCTCAACTCTGGCGCCTTCCTTAAGTTTTGTTTCGTCTGGCTCTTCAAGATGGTGCTGAAAGGTTACTCCTTCATCAAGCAAGATATTGCCGTGGATGTAGGGCTCCGGTTCTATTTTCCCAGTGCTGGGGTTCATCTGGGGGGCTACAACCTTTTCCCACTCTATTAGCTCTCCCTTACCGGAAAGCTCCACCCAATTGGGCCACTCTGGCGCTCTGACATGGCATATCCCGCAGATGACCCTTGGCGGCAGTAGAAGGCGCTGGCATTTGGGGCACCGGCTAGCCCAGAGCTTGCCGTTATCTCTAAGTTCAATCAGCCACCTGCCTAAGTAAGGGCCAGCGCTCCAGTTGAAGGGCAGGTTTACTACGTTTGAAATTCCGAGATATTCTTGTGACTCCTTTTTTCCCAAATCAGTCCTCACTTCAGTCCAGAGTCTTGCTGAGCAAATGTGCCACTGTCCAGCTGCTGCCGCCCCAGGCTGTGGTGAAAGTCCTCTTAACTTCGCGGTCGACTTGATGTGCTTCGGCATCACCGCGAATTTGTAATGCGGCTTCAGCGACCCTTATCATCCCGGTGGCTCCAATGGGGTTAGTGGCAATTACGCCGCCTGATGGGTTGACAGGGAACTCGCCATCACGGTTGGTGGCTCCTCGCTCGATGAGCTTATAGGCCTCTCCTTTGTCACAGAAATGAAATGCTTCGTACCATACCAGCTCTGCCCAGGTAGATGGCTCGTAAATCTCGGCAACGGAAATATCGTGCCGCGGATTAATTATGCCGTTCCGTTTGTATATTGTCAGCGCTGCCTTTTCCAGGTTCTCGAGTGAAACAGGGTCACCGCGGTTGTAGCGCATCTCGTTATGGACTTCGACCCAGTCTTTGACCCAAACCGGCTTTCGGCTCAACTTCTTCGCCTTTTTTTCCGAAGCCACTATTATGGCGCAGGCACCCTCTGAAGTCGGGCACATATCAAGTCTTCTGAGCGGGGATACCAGCATCTCAGACTTAAGCACATCTTCAATTGTATTCAGATGCAGTTTCAGGTGGGCATGAGGGTTCAGACAGGCGTTTCTGTCGGCTTTCAAGCGGACCAGAGCGGCATGTTCTTCAGTTGCGCCGGATTCTTTCATGTACCATGTGCCCAATCGGGCGAAAGTGCCGATAGCCCCCGTGGATATCCAGCGGTCCCATAGCGGGTCGGCGACGGTTTTCAGAGCAGCTCTGCTATCCCCCTCGCTCTGCTTTTCAAAAGTGACTGCCATGACAACATCGAAAAGACCTGAGGCACTGCAGAAGAAGGCGGTACAGGCTAGAGTGCCGCCGGTGGTGCCGCCGGTGGTTACTCTGAACCCGGGCTTATGATAGGAGCCTACATAATCAACCTGCCACAGGTCTTGATGATATCTGCCTTCGAAAAGCTCCATATTCCCTACCACCACCCCATCAATGTCCTTTATAGTTAATTCAGCATCATGTAGAGCAGCTCTCACCGCTTCGTTGCATAATTCAGGTATGCATACGTCGGGCCTCTTGCTCGTGTGGTAGGTCTGACCGACACCGATGATAGCAACTCTGTTAGTCATTAGTATTCTCTTTTTTCAGGCTTGCAAGACCAACACCGCGTGATGCTGCCCGCACGGGCCGTAAGTGCCATGGGCAAGGCCTGTCCTGGCTTTGGGGATTTGCCTGGCGCCGGCTTTTCTCATGAGCTGTAGCGCCACTTCAGCAACCCGTGCCGTTCCAGCAACTAGAGTAGGATTTCCTGAAAGTACCCCACCAGATGGATTCACGGGCATTTTACCCTCTATCTGAGTGACACCCTTGTCAATCAGTTTTCCGCCTTCGCCTTTTCCGCAGAAACCAAGGCCTTCCGACCAGAGCAGCTCTTGATAAGAACAGTATTCCGATATCTCAGCCAGGTCGATATCCCGCAACGGGTTGGTTATTCCGGCTTGCCGGTAAGCTCTTTTTGCCGCTAGAGACAAGGCACCGCATTCAGCCAAATCTCTATCCCCCAGATAATGGCTTTCATAACACTGTCCCATCCCGACTATCCAGGCCGGTTTCTTGGTGAGTTTCTTAGCCTTCTCTTCCGAAGCTAAAATCAAGCCACAGGCTCCGTCTGAAACTGGCTTGGCTTCCAGTGACCTTAAGGGATAGGCCAGCATGGTGGAATTGAGCACTTCTTCCATTGACACCGATTTTCGCAGCTGAGCAACTGGGTTATTTTTTGCATTGCTGCGATTCTTGACCACTACACGAGCACATTGCTCAGGGATAATCCCGTATTTATGAATATAGCGGTTTGCCTGAAGAGCTGCAGCCGCCAGGAAGTCAAGGTCAATCTTTTGCTGATATACAGGGTCGAAGGCTAGATTCTCTATGATATGCCCCACAGTTTGTGATTCTTTGCAGGTGGTTACTGCTAGGACGACATCGTAATTGCCGGAGAGGATTTGGAGGTAAGCATAGATAACGGCATTAATTCCATCGGAGCTTACCTTTTCCTCAGCTCGCAGATGGGCGCCGGATACCTCACCGTGGGGTATATCGGACAGAGTTCTGCCATCCCAGTGGTCAGAACTGCAGGTAACCGTGGCATCTATGCCGGTGCCATCCTCGGCGAAGCTGAGTCCCGTCTCCTCTAATAATTTCTCTACTATCTGGTAGGTAATCTCAGCTTCGCGCCAGGCTGGTTTCGCTTCTTCGTATTCGGTTTGAGCAACAGCTACGATACCGACTCTTCGACTCACTGTTTTACCCCGATGATGCAGATGATTGTGATTGAATGCCCGCCAATTGCTCAATTATATCCTCAGACTGCTAAGTTATAAATGTCCTTTTAACGCTCACCAAAGTTTTCTATAACAAGGAATGGAAGGCTTTTTCGGTTGCCTCAACGGTAGCCTGAATGTCCTTATCGGTGTGAGCTAGGGAGACAAAGGCAGCTTCGAACTGGGAGGGGGGCAAATATACGCCTTGAGCCAGCATGTGGTGGAAGAATTTGGCATAAAGCTTGGTGTCTGCCTTTGTGGCAGTTTCATAGTCTGTGACGACGTCTTTGGTAAAGAAGATGGTGAACATTGAGCCTACTTGAGGCAGTTGTATATCTATCCCCGTTTTACTTGCAGCTCCAGTGATGCCTTTTTCCAGAAGAGATGATTTTTTCTCAAGCTCCTCGTAAGCGCTTGATTCCTTCAAAATCGTGATAGTCTCGATGCCAGCGGTCATGGCTAGTGGATTTCCGGCAAGTGTCCCGGCCTGGTACACTGGCCCTAAAGGTGCCACCATTTCCATAATGTCCCTTCGGCCGCCGTAGGCTCCTATAGAGAAGCCGCCACCTATAATCTTTCCCAGACAGGTCAAGTCAGGAGGTACATTACAGAGACGCTGGGCACCACCGTAAGCCACCCGAAAGCCAGTTATAACTTCATCGAAGATGAGCAGCGCTCCGGATTGGTGAGTCAAGCCCCGGAGATGTTCCAGGAAGCCAGGCTTCGGCAATACAACCCCCATGTTGCCAGCTATTGGTTCAATTATCACGGCGGCGATGTCGGGTGCGAACCGTTTGAAAAGCTGCTCCACTGCCTCCAAGTTGTTATAAGGGGCGACCAAGGTATCGGAAGTTAGGGCCGTAGGCACGCCGGGAGAGCTGGGTATGCCCAGGGTAGCCATTCCCGACCCTGCCTTAGCCAGCAGCCCATCAGAATGGCCGTGGTAGCAGCCGGCGAATTTCACCACCTTGTTTCTGCCGGTGAAGGCTCGAGCCAGCCGAATGGCGCTCATCGTGGCCTCTGTTCCTGAGTTAACAAATCGCACCATCTCAATGGAAGGCATAGCTTCGCAGACCATCCTCGCCAGAGTTGTTTCTAGCTTGGTCGAACAGCCAAAACTTGAGCCGTGCTCAATTGCCTTTTTGATGGCTTTTACCACCCGGGGATGGGAATGTCCCAGTATGAGCGGCCCCCAGGAGCAGATGTAATCTATGAATTCATTGCCATCCTCGTCATACAGCCTGGAGCCCCGTCCTCGCTTAATGAAAAGCGGCGTTCCCCCAACCGCCTTAAAGGCGCGTACCGGACTATTGACGCCTCCGGGCAGGTAGCGTTGGGCTTCTTCAAAAAGTTGCTCTGAGCGGCTAGAATGCTTCATATCAGAATTCATTTACCGAATCCCCATCTCTATTCTGAATCCCTCGCCTCATGTCATTCCGAGTCCTTTACCGCCTGTCATTCTGAGCGAAGCGAAGAATCTAGACCCTTCACTTCGTTCAGGGTGACAAATAATTTACAGCCAGCTGGCTGCCTCCTTGGCGTAGTAGGTTATGATTATGTCAGCCCCGGCCCTCTTTATGGCAGTGAGCATTTCCAGGACTAGCCCTTTCTCATCGAGCCAGCCTTGCTTGGCTGCTGCTTTCACCATGGCATACTCGCCGCTAACGCTATAAGCAGCTAACGGGTGATTGAAGGTATCACGTACCTTTCGTATCACGTCCAAGTAGGGCAGTGCTGGCTTGACCATGACGATATCTGCTCCCTCAACAATATCCTGCTCTATTTCACGCAGAGCCTCCCGCCAGTTAGGTGGGTCCATCTGGTAAGAGCGGCGGTCGCCGAACTGCGGTGCCGACTCAGCGGCTTCACGGAAAGGTCCGTAGAAGTAAGAGGCGTATTTTGCAGCGTAGGCAAGGATAGGGATATCCTGGAATCCGTTTCCGTCCAGCGCCTGTCGAATCGCTTTCACTCTGCCATCCATCATATCTGAAGGAGCTACTATATCAGCGCCGGCTTCAGCATGAGATAAGGCTGTCTTGGCAAGTAGTCCCAGCGTCTTGTCATTGTCAACGTAGCCATCTACCACAACACCGCAGTGACCGTGGCTGGTATATTCGCAGAGACAGACGTCGGTTATCACCAATAACTCGGTGGTCGTCTTTTTGATGGCTCGTATTGCCTGCTGGATGACTCCCTTTGGGTGATAGGCTAATGAACCGACCTCGTCTTTCTTTTGGGGTATGCCGAAAAGTATTACTGCTGGAATGCCGAGCCTGGCGATTTCCTCGACTTCTTTAGGCAGCAGGTCGTTGGAGAGGCGGTAGAGACCGGGCATTGAGCTTATTTTCTGCTTTATTTTGCTGCCCTCGACAACAAAGAGAGGATAGACCAGGTCTCCGACCTCGACCTTGGTCTCTCGAACCAGTGCCCGCAGGGCTTCATTACGGCGGAGACGTCTCAAACGCAGTTGCGGGAAACTGTTCATCTTCCTTCCCCCTTTCCTTGGAAGTAATATTCTATGGCTGCCACCAGCCCGGGTATAGTGTGCTCCTTGGCAACTATATCAGCCTTTAGTCCTTTTTCGGTAAGAGCTGCGGCCGTGTTCGGGCCGATACAAGCCAGCTTGGCTCGTTTTATAGCTCCCAATTTTTGCCCAAGTTTAGCGAGCAGGCTATTTACCGTCGAGGCACTGGTGAAGGTGACAACATCAATCTCCCCTTTCAAGAGCATCTCTTTTCCTTGGGAGATACCCTTGGTAGCAGTAGTAGTTTTGTACGCGATAACCTGATGAACTTCGGCTCCGAGCTTGGCGGCAAGTCCATCTGACAGTTCGTTACCCGCTATATCGGCTCGTGGGAGAAGAACTCGGCATCCAGCGATGTCTCTCTTGCTGAGTCCGGCCATGAATCCCTGGCTGGTAAATGTCTTCGGGAGATAATTGGGGTGAAGCCCCTTTTCCTCAAGAGTCTTAGCCGTGGCTGGGCCGATAGCCCCGATTCGGATACCTGCGAAATGGCGGGCATCCAGATTTAGGGTATATAGTCGTTTGAAGAACATCTCCACGGCATTGACGCTGGTAAAGATTATCCAGTGGTAGCTCTGAAGGTTCAAAATGGCCTGGTCGAGTTTCTTCCAGGTGTGCGGTGGGCTGATCTTTATAACTGGCATTTCAATAGGCATGGCTCCGAGTTCCAGAAGGAGGCGGCTCAATTCATTTGCCTGGTGCTCAGCTCTGGTCACCAGAATTCGTTTGCCGAAAAGGGGCAGGTTATCAAACCAGCAGAGATGCTCTCGTAGTTGAACAACTTCGCCGACCACTATCACCGCTGGCGGCTCGAAGCCTTCCTGTTTGGCTCGGCTGACGATATCTTCCAACGTGCCAACCAGAGTACGTTGCTGTGGGCTGGTGCCCTGGCTTATCACTGCTATTGAGGTGGATGGCGGTTTGCCATTTTGTATTAATTGGTTGACTATGTGTGCCAGGTTTTCCATACCCATGAGGAAGACCAGCGTGTCACTGCCGGTGCTTGTCTTATCCCAGACGATGCTTGGCTTACTTTTCTCGGGAGCCTCATGTCCGGTGACGACGGTAAATGAGGAAGACAGCCGACGATGTGTCACCGGAATACCGGCGTAGGCTGGAACAGCGTATGCTGATGATACACCGGGTACTATTTCGTAGGGAATTTTGTTGGCAGCCAGAACTTCTGCTTCTTCACCGCCTCGCCCGAGGACAAAGGGGTCACCCCCTTTCAGCCTGACCACTGTCTTACCCTCTCGGGCTTTGCTCACTATTAGCAGGTTTATCTCCTTCTGTTCCATAGCATGGCAACCACGCCCCTTGCCCACATATATTTTCTCAGCATTGGCAGGAGCTTCTCCAAGCAGGCTATCATCAATCAGCCGGTCGTAGATGATGACATCAGCTTTCCTGAGGCATTCCAGCCCCTTAACCGTAATCAGGCCGGGGTCTCCCGGCCCAGCGCCTACCAAGTAGATTTTCCCACGCCTCATTTGTATTTCTTTGCCCATACTTTGTTTAGAAGCCGTGCCAGCTGATTACGGCCTCAAGGGATACACGGTCGCTGCGAAACTTGTTCGCCTTGGCCTCAGGGTCTGGGTAGCCGATGGCTAGGGCAATCACCAGTTGTTTCGATTCAGGTATGTTCAATAGGCGTTTCATCTCATCGGGATAGCTCACGACGGAGGCAAGTATTGTTGTCCCCAACCCATAGTTCAGTGCTGCTAGGGCTATGGTCTGGACAACTAGGCCAATATTCATCAGCGCCCACTCGCTAAGTCCCTTATCAGTATAGACGATGATGGCATTAGGTGCATCGAAGAAGCGGTACATCTGGACAAACCACTGCAATTGCTTCTCTGTATCTTCGCGAGTTATGCCCATCAGCTTGTAGATTTGGGCTCCAAGCTCTCGACGGCGCTCTTGATACGGTGATGGCCATTCCGGGCGGGGGATGTCCGGGTATCTTTCATCTTGAGATAGCGCCTTATTGCCCAGGATTTGCTTAAGTTCTCGCATGACCTCACCGCCCACGATGGCGAATTCCCATGTCTGAGTGTTTGCCCAGGAAGGTGCCCGAAGGGCTACCTCCATAAGCTCGGCAAGGACTTCTTTCGCGACAGGGTTGGGCTTGTATGCCCTCACGCTATACCTTGCTTTGATGGCTTCGATGACATCCATTGCTTCAGTTCCCTCTCGGTTAGTTTCTAAATCGCCTCTATTTATTTTGTTCGCCAGAAGATTATATTATAAATATCTTACAAAATATACAGGTCGCTTGAACGCGGTGTTCAACTACAAATCTGTGAACAAAGAAGGTAATACATGCTAGCTTCAGGTGGCAAGGCTAAACTGGTTTTTAATACACTCGCCGTTTTATTTTATAGTATCTCAGTTCGTCGCTGAACCCTCGCTTGATAGCGAGGGTAATCTCTATTTCACTCACCATTTCTTCAAAGACGGCAAAATGATAGAGGCAGACATATATGTAATATATAGAAGGTAATGCGGAGGTGACTCTCCAATATCGAAATAGGCCAGAGGCTTGCTTGTATTGTTTCAGTACACAAAATGACGTTTCGTGTAGGCGCCATTTCTCCATCTGATGAGAAGTGCTTGTAGCTTGAATACGATACTCGGAAATAGTAGTATTAGCACAGGCTAGTTTTTAGGAGCTAAATGGTGCTATCTAGTGGAAAAGAACTCATCGAAGCCCTCGTGCAAAACTATCACGGCCTGACAGAAAAGGATAAGAGAAGCTACAACGAAGCTAATACAGTAAACGCATTCATTCGGCCTCTCTTTGAAGCTCTGGAGTGGGACTTTTCAAATATAGACGAAGTAGAAGCTGAAAAGACTATAGTCAAAGGTAGAGTAGACTATGTATTAAAAGTGAAAAAGGTTTCCAAGTTCTGTGTTGAGGTTAAATCCCTCCGTCATGACCTAACCGACCAAGACAGAGAGCAAGCTATTAGCTATGCTTATAATAAAGGTGTAACTTGGGCAATCCTGACTAACTTTGTCCGACTGCAAGTCTTCAATGCTGAGGTTAAAGTTGACCTGAAAAGTGCTCAGTTCTTGGATTTGCAATTTGAAGATTACTTGGCCGAATTTGAAGACCTCTGGTTGCTCTCCAAAGAATCGGCATCGAGTGATGCGTTAGACAAGAAAGCCGAGAAGTACGGCAAATTGGCTCGCCGGATACCAGTAGAAAAGAAGCTCTATGAACAACTAACCAGATGGCGCGCTGAACTCTTTAACCAAGTATATGCATTCAATAAGAGTATTGGTATTACGCTCGACCAAACCGATCAGTTGATACAGAAACTGTTCAGCCGTCTCATATTCATACGCACCGCTGAAGATAGAGGTCTAGCTGGTAACCATCCGTTGATATCAGCAGTGCACCAATGGGATGGCAGTCAAGGACAACTATTAGAAAAGATTAGGAGCATATTTCAAGACTTTGCGCACACATTTGATAGTGATATTTTCCCTCTAATGGACCAATGGCAACAGATTTGGGTAAATGACCATGTTCTTGCAGATATCATCAACGGCTTGTACCAAGTTCCGGGAGACTATGCCAAATACTATTTCAATGTGATTGAACCTGATGTTTTGGGGCAGGTATATGAGCAATATCTGGGCTATGTGGCAAAAGCTGTTAAGCCTAAACCACAGCTTCAGCAGACGTTTTTCCCCACAACTGAGGAGCAAATTGAAATATCTGCCAAGAAAGAAAAACGGAAGAAAGGCGGCATTTACTACACGCCAAAATGGGTAACAGACTACATAGTCAAGCAAACCATCAACCGTTACATTGAGGAACACACCTATAATGAAATTCTAAATATGAAGATTCTTGACCCTGCGTGCGGTTCTGGCTCATTTCTTATCAGGGCTTATGATGAGCTTTTGTCCTACCACGCAAAGGTTAACGGCAAATCGGTAGCTGATCTGACTTGGCAAGAGAGGATACGCATTCTCACTCGGAACATATTCGGGGTGGACTTAGACCCCCAGGCAGTCGAGATAGCCCGTCTCAACCTGCTAATCAGGGCACTAGCACAAAGAGAACTGCTCCCCTCGCTGGAGGATACCATTCGATGTGGTAACTCCTTAATCTTTGGCGAAGACGAAGAGCTTGAGAAGTCTTTGGGTAGCAATTTCAAAGAATTTAAGCCATTCAATTGGGGAGATAAGTTTGCTGACGTTATGAAGTCGGGAGGTTTTGATATAGTCATCGGTAATCCTCCGTATGTTATGGAATTACGTGACAATAAAGAGACCTTCAGACAACTAAAAGCCACTCCCTTGGGGATTAAGTATTACGAGCCCAAAATGGACTTGTTTTATTTCTTCATTGAACTTGGAATTGACCTACTCAAACCCGGTGGGTATCTCGGATTTATCGTCCAGCAGTACTGGGCTTCACGAACTCATGCTTCGAAGCTCCGGCAGAAAGTCTTCGATGAGACGTACCCCTTGGCTCTGGTCGACTTTGGTGAATATCAGGTATTTCGAGACGCCCCGGGGCAGCACAATATGATTACCGCCTTCAAGAAGTCCAAAGATAAAGATTCTAAGACGTTGATACTGAAACTGAAGGATGTGGAGGTTAGCGAGCAAGCAATCACCAGAGCACTGGCTTCCGATGTTCAAGACCAAGACATTTTTGAGGCAAGGACTGTAGATACATCACAGCTATACGATGCCCAGACTGATAAAGTGTACGTTATTGAGGATGCTGCCTCACAGATTTTAACTAAGTTGTCTACGGATAGCTTTAAGTTGGATAACACAGAGATACAACAAGGACTGGTGACCCCACAGCATTTCCTTACCGCGCAGGCAATTACGAAACTCGATAATCCAGAAGGTCATAAAGCGGGCGAAGGTATTTTCGTTCTGACGAAGACTGAGGTTAACAAGTTTAAGTTAACAGGACAAGAGAAAAGTCTATTGCGGCCGTTTCACTATGCTGAGGAAATAGATAGCTACTATTATCGTCCCGATGCTAAGCATTATCTTATTTATACACCCATAGAGGTAGCGAAGGACATCAAATCCAAGCCGAAAAAGTATCCGAATATAAGAGCTCACTTGGACAAGTATCAGCCGGTCATTACATCAGACCATAAACCGTACGGAATACACAGAGCTCGACAGCCAGAATGGTTTGAAGACCCCGAAAAAATTATCTGTGTCAGGAAAACCAGATATCCTAAGTTTGTTGTCATACCTGAACCCTGGTATGGAGACCAAGCTGTTCTTATTATAAGGCTGACAAAGCATAAACAGATATCCCCATATTTTGCCTCAGCAATACTAAACAGTAAGATTGCTCACTTCTGGCTATTTCAGCAAAAGAGACAGGGAAACCAACTCCAAGTTGATAAGGAAGTCTTGCTCCACTTCCCATTTCGCAAAGTAGACTTGTCAAAAGCTGCAGACAAGACAATACATGACCGCATCGTTACTTTGGCTACCAAAATAAGTGAGCAGAAGAGCGAGCTAAAGCGCGTGAAAAGTAGCAGTGAAGACTTATTCGGTGAAAAATCAAAAGAACTTCAAGCTGCTGTGCAGAAAACGAAGAGAGAAATCGATCAGCTAGTTTTTAAATTATACGGGTTGACTGAAAAGGAAATTAGCCAGATAAACGGCGTAGCCTGCACAGAATAATTCAACTCAAGCATCATGGGAGCCAGACCACTAGGTTCTGCTTAACTTTATCTGCAGATAACCGTCCTATCTTTTGAACTGTAATGAAAGGTGGGGGAGTAATAGCTCTGTTGATGTAATGAGTGCGGTTATAGTTGAACTTTACTGACAAATGTGCAATCTCGCTGCCTCGTGCGATCACTCGTAAGGCAAAATTTCAAGAACCCTCACCATCAAGATTCCAGTTTTGATTTGCCAGGTCCATTCTGTATCTGAAGACTACGTTGGCTAGGACGTAACCACATGGTAGAATAAAGCTAGCTGTGAAATCTCACTGAGAAATGCAGTCAAGGATGGAAACTAGGAACTCCAGAAAATATTCCAATAAGAAGGCGGAGTAAACTGAAATGCCACGCACTTGCTTTGTTATTATGCCTTTTTCAACCACCGAATCGTGCACCGAAGAAGATTGGACGCTTATATTTGAGGCGTTGTTTAAACCAGCGATTGAAGGAGCTGGGTTAGACTACGAATGTCGCCGTTCAGTCGCAACTCGCGGTAATATAGTAGCGTCAATATTGCAGGAGCTTAAGGAGAGCTACGTTGTCCTTGCTGATCTGACCGACCATAATGCTAATGTCTTCTATGAATTAGGTGTTAGGCATTCATTAAAGGATCGTACGATTCTTGTAGCACAGAATGAGGAGGATATTCCGTTTGATCTGCGTGCTTACGCCTACCACATATATGGGCTTACGGAGGATGGGAAGGAAGCATTTGCCAATCGACTTACTGAACTTCTATCGGAAATAGACAGCAATCCTGACAGGCCGGACAATCCCGTCAGTGACTTCTTAGGCAGAACTACCGAACCGAATCCAGTACAGACGCCAGTACCAATCCAGCCAGAGGATATTGCCTATGCACAATCGCTTGTTGGCCCCTCGGCAGAAGGCCTTAATGCAGTAGACTTTGCAAGAAGGCTGGCTCGGGGTGGTGCTCCTCGAGCTGCTAATACTGTACTCCGTCTGACACGTGCAGCACTATTACCAGCAATTAGCCAGAAGATAAGCGAACTCAATCAAAGAGAAGTTCCATCTCAAATTAAGCAGGACCAAACACTTGGGCTAGCACGAGAGTTCACAAATGTTGTTGAGCCTATTGTTCAGAAAGTGGAGGAGTTTGTACTAGCATCTGTTGAGGAACAATGGGCACCCGGATTGCAATTAGGATTGAGACTGTCTGGCGATTTGATATCACTGAGTAGACGCCCACATTCAGGTCGTAGCATAAAATTAGCCCAAGGTGCTCCAGCACTACTGGCTTGGAGACTACTGCTTTGTAGCGGAGCAAAAGCACTTTCAGAAGAGTCTTTTGACCTTCTGAGCATAATTTTGAAAGAATCAATTGAGGTCGAAGATTATAACGGGAGATTCAGCAATCAACCTTTGATTGAACGACGAGATTTGTTCTGGCCTGAAGCTCTTTTGGGTAACGCCTACTACGGAACAAAATATATTGTAGAACTCTGGGATTACGCACCGCATCTGCATGAATTTTTTACTTCTAAAGAACAATTCCATTTTGACTTAGCCAAATTCTATATGGTCGTCGCGCTAGCAACTCCGCCTGATGATTTTGGTCACCCCTTGTATCCTGGGTACCGTCTATTCCCCGAAGCTAGACGAGCTATGTCGTCGCTATGCAGCCGACTTGCTCACTCAGCTAACTATCTGGAGGGAATCGCACAGGCGCTGGGAGAATCCGCTGCTCATTTTCGGGAATCTTGGTCAGAACGCGTGAAACTTCTAAATAGTGTGGAGCTGGGAATTGGTCATCCAGGAATCGACAATCTGCGTTTTATCGACCCGATGGATGCGGAACCCACCGGCTAACAATCACTCAGAATGTGACCTGTGAAGAAGTAGATGTCAGAGGATTACTCTTTTTCCTTCAGGTGCATCTGGGCGCGACTTAGTTGGCAGGCGCCTTATCTCAATCATGGCGATACCAATACGCAATAAACCTGGCTGGTTTTCACAAGTACTTGTTATACCAGTTGATCGCTTCAGCGGCAGACTTCGTTAACCAGGGTTCGGCATTTATCTCAAAGTGTTTTATCGGCAGTACCGATAGAGCCTTCGGCTCTCCGGCCCTTTTGTATGTTTCTCTAATAGCGGCAACCGGTATTGCGCTGTCCTTTTCGGCAGCAATGATCAGCAGGGCGGTTGGCGCCATGTAATGAATCATGCCAACGGCGTCGAATTCGCGTACCTTCTCCAATGACTCGAGCGACACGCCGTTGCGCCATGTAGGATTACTTTTCGGGTAGCGGACTAGTAAGTCCATGTACTCATCATAAAATTCTTTTCCAGGGAAGACGCATGGCTCCCCCTCCGACGATACCACCTTGAGATAGTTGACTGCGCCGTTCTTGTAGCGCTCGATACGGTCCTGTAAAAGCAAGTCACCCATACGCTTCCATCGTTCGGGGTCCAATTTCACTCGGGATTCTTTGCTAATGGCTGCTGGCACCTGGGCGACTACCGTTTTGACACGCCTGTCCCAAGTCGCAGTATAAATGACTATTCCTCCGCCAAAGGATATTCCCCAGAGCCCTATCCGCTGAGAGTCTACCTCCGGCTGGTCTGAAATCCAGGTAATAGCGTTGCGTATATCCTCTATCTGCTCAAGCGGGAACAACTGGTGGCGTGGCTCGCCTTCGCTATCTCCGAAATAGCGATAGTCAAAAACGAGTGCCACAAAACCGGCACGGACAAACTGTTCGGCATAATCAGGCAGAATCGACTCTTTTTCACCGGCAAATCCGTGCGCCAAGATGATGGCCGGCGCTTTTTGGCCCACTGCTAGGCCATCTGGAACATAAATCCAGCCACTACAACGCAATCCCTTACTGGTAAAGATTATGTCCCTACGCATCTGTAACCTCCTTGTCCAACCGCAATGGATATATCATATCACTATCTTGGCTGACCAACAATCGCTCAGCTGGACATATAGAATGTCTGAAATTACGCTAACTTAGAGCATATTTTAGGAACGAAAAATCACCCACACCGATGCCGCAATTCACCTGTGGGTGGCTTGAATTCTTAACAAACTAGCGGTTTGTGTAGGCAGATTCCCAAGGGTTCACTCCACTGCCTTTTTTACCAATGCTGGCCGATTATTCTGCTTCCTAAAATCCGCGTGGGTTTTGATGTGGCGAGCTTTTGTGGTAAAGTTTATGGCGTTTTATAAATGTGAGAGTAACGGGTGAAGAATTCGTTTACGCTTGTCACACTCTACATAATCGCCTTTGTCGGATTTGCCGGCTTCAGTTTTCTGTTTCCCGTAATACCACTCTATGCTGTTGAGCTCGGCGCTACGGTGGCTGAAGTCGGGGTGATAGTAGCTACCATCTCCTATGTTACGGCTTTCTTTCTGATTCCCTTTGGCATGCTTTCCGATAAGTTTGGGCGGCGTAACCTTTTGGTCGGTGGCTTGGCCATCTTTACCCTGGCTCCGTTGCTCTATCCCCTAGCTGCTAATTCCCAACAGCTCATTTTGTTCAGGGCAGTTCACGGCTTGGCGGCAGCAGCTTTTCTCCCGGCAGCTATTGCGCTGGTAGTTGATTTAACCCCGGAGGCGAAACGAGGTGAAGCCATTGGCTGGTACACAGCGTCACTTCAGCTCGGCCTAATGGCGGGACCGATAACCGGCGGTTTCCTGACAGGTCACTTTGGTTTCGATGCTGCCTTCTATGGTTGTAGTGCCATCTCGCTGATAGGCCTGGTTCTTGCTTTTTCTCGACTCCGTGCTATTGCCCACCGACCAGCGGCTACTCCAGGCAGAGCCAGTTCATCATGGCGTTGGCTAGGACAACCGCTGGCGATCGCAGTCCTGTTAGCCACACTGCTGGTTGCTGTCGGCTCAGGTACGATTGGCAGCTACATTCCCCTTTACGGCAGGGAGTTTGGTATGACTGAGGCTGATGCCGGAGCTATCATTACTGCCGTTTATGCCAGTTCAGCTCTATTGCGAGCTCCAGTCGGCAGATTAGCCGATAGGATTGACCGGAAGATTTTACTTATCGGCGGTGTCGCGCTGAGCGCTATAGCTGTGTCCCTTTTTTCCTTCTTCCACGGACTATCACAGTTCATCATTATAGGCATTATCTTCGGCATCGGCATGGGAATAGCCATGCCGGCAAGTCTGGTAATGGCAGCCGATTTTTCTTCAGCAAGCGGCAGGGCGCTATCAATGGCCATACCCACTTGTTTCTTTCAGGTAGGCCTGGCTGCCGGGCCTACTGTTATGGGGTATGTAGCCCAGATGAGCAGTTTTGAGACGATGTTCCTCGCCTGCGCTGCGAGCCTGGCCTTCGGTTTATTTATCATGCTCGGCTTGATGCGTGCCCAAAAGGTACAGCGGTGAAGGTAGTTCTGCATATATGCTGCGGCGTCTGTGCCGCCGGTGCCGCGGAAGTTTTGGTTAACGAAGGGCATCAGGTTCTCGGCTTCTTCTACAATCCAAACATTCACCCGGCGGAGGAATATCAAAGAAGATTAGGGACTGCCTGTAAGGTGGCTCAAGAATTGAATTTCCCGTTGGAGGCCGGGCCTTATACGCCCGAAGAATGGTTCAGCCAGACTAGCTCCTTAAAGGACGAACCTGAAGGCGGAAGGAGATGTGAGGTTTGCTACAGGCTACGGCTGGAAAAGACCTATGATTACATGGTGGATTGCGGTGCAGATGCTTTTACTACCACGCTAACAATTAGTCCTCGCAAATCTGCGCAGATGATTAATAGGATAGGGTGGGAAATTGGAGGGGAGAGGTTTCTGGTGAGGGATTTTAAGAAAAAGGAAGGTTTCAAGCGGGCTGTAGAATTAGCCAGGCGGTGGGAGCTTTATCGGCAAGACTATTGTGGCTGCATGTACAGTATGAGACAGAGGAGGGAAAGATGAGCGATTGGCCCAAAAGAGATGAAGCTCAGAAGATTCTGGATGAATGGGTGAGCAACAAGAACTTGAAGAAGCATGCCTATGCGGTGGAGGCGGTGATGAGAGCTTATGCCTCTAAACTTGGCGGCGACCCTGAAAAGTGGGGAGTGGTCGGGCTTCTCCACGACTTCGATTATGAGAGATACACTGACCTTGAAAGCCACCCTTTCAAGGGAGTCGCCTATCTGAAAGAAAAAGGGTATGCCGATGAATTGACCGAGGCAATACTGGCTCATGCCGAGCATGCCGGCATCGAAAGAAATACGAATTTAAAGAGGGCTATTTTTGCCGTAGACGAGCTGACGGGGCTTATTGTGGCCGTTGCTTTAACGAGGCCATCAAAGAAGATAGCTGATGTCATTGTCGAGTCGGTTATGAAAAAGTGGAAGGAAAAGTCTTTCGCCGCCGGAGTCAACAGACAAATGATTGAAACCGGCGCCCGGGAACTCGGCATACCACTTGAAGAGCATATAGAGATAGTTCTCAAGGCGATGCAGGGTATAGCTGAGAAGCTTGGGCTTTAGCTGTATGACTTTCTATTTGGTCAGGCTACTTTCATCCCGCCTTTGCCGAGGTTATAGATTTCCTCAACCGCCACCTTCACGGCTGCTTTAGGTGGCACAGGGATTTTCAGCATTTCCGCTAACTTTTGGGCGCCTTCATATAGGTCTCCACTGGTAACGAACTCCGCCTTGCCAACAAATCGGTAGCCCTGCATCTTACTCCGGTCTACCACAGCTATGGCTACCCTGGGGTTGCTCTGCAGGTTAGACCAGGTGCGCCCGCCAGATAGCTCGTAGAAAACGATATGCTCATCGTCAAGGACGCGGGTGCTGCCCTTGGTTGAGATATTAGGGGTGCCATCTGAGCTCGCTGTAGCAATAAATGATTGCTGATTCGCAATAAGGGCTTTCATCTCTAGACGCGAGGATTTTTCTATATCCCGATTGAGAGAGGTTTACCGAGTTATAACGGCTCAACAGCAACTTTTAAATAAAGGAGGTGAATCATGTCGAAAAAAATATCTGAAGAGGAAATCCGCGAAATAGCCACACATAGAGTACGAAGAAGGAGAGGATTTTACTCACATCTGACCGCATACGTCCTCGTCAATTTGATGCTAGTGGCAATCTGGTACTTTACAGGTGCCGGTTATTTCTGGCCGATGTGGGTGATGTTGTTTTGGGGAATAGGGCTCGTGTTCAATGCAGTCGCAGTCTTCATAAAACATGACATTGGCTGGGAAAAAAGAGCGGTAGAAAAGGAGATAGAAAAGATCAAGAAAAGTGGCAGTTAGCATGCGGCTCTTCTACCAAACCGGCGAGTTGAATCAGCCATCTCACGTAATTCTCTGAATCAATAGTTGCGACCTTAGGGTCGCCTTGCTGTAGCGAGGCTAAAGCCTCGCAACTACTTTAACAAACAACCTTCATCGCGCCATCTTGACTCGCCTATTCCTCTGATATATAATGCAGGCAAAAAGATTGTGCACAAATTATATGATCACAAAACATTAAAGGAGGAAAGGTAAACATGACACAGGAGACCTATAAGAAACTGGCTGATGCGCTCAATGCCCGTAGTATTACGTATCCCTCAGTGCCTTGCGACGAGTTCTATGCCTTCGCTAAAGAGCTTTGCACTCCGGAGCAGGCAGAGATTGCCTCCAACATGCCCCTCAATCCGGTAACGGCTGAGGAACTGGCGGGCAAGATGAAAGGGGCAAATGTCGGTCAGCTAAGCAAACAGCTAGAAGAAATGGCGGACAAAGGCCTGGTGCGGGCTAAAGAAAGCGACGGCAAAAAATATTATGAGTTCATGCCCCTCGTACCGGGCATCCTCGAATTACAGTTCATGCATGGCCGAGTAGACGAGCGTACCAAGCGTTTAGCGCAGCTCCTGAAAAACTATGCCAAGGCTCTGAAAAATATAATGATGACATCACCACCCTCGGTTGTCAGCGTTGACACGTCTGCGGCTAGAAAAATCTCTGTGGAGAAGGAGGCCTTCAACCTCGCCACGATTCTACCTTATGACGAGGTGATGAAACTTATAGATAGAACGGAGTATATCGCCGCGGGAACTTGCGTTTGCCGGCATCAGGGCGACCTGCTGGACAGGCCCTGTGACAAACCTAAGAGTAACCTGTGCATGATTTTCGGACCATCGGCAGAATTCGCCAACAGCCATGGATTTGTTCGTCTCCTTTCCAAGGAGGAAGCCAGGCAGAGCATAGAGGAAGCGGAGAAAGCCGGCCTTGTACATACCTATGCCAACAGTGACGACAGATATATCGACCTCCTCTGTAACTGCTGTGGCTGTCACTGCTTCATATTAAGGGGCGTCAGTCGCTCTCCTTCACCCAGTCACGCCGTTATCGCCAACTGGGTTGTCATGATAGAAAACGATGCCTGCGTCGGCTGCGCTGCCTGCATCGACAGGTGCTGGATGAAAGCTTTGAAAATGGAAGGCGATATAGCGGTGCGCGACGCCAACCGCTGCATCGGCTGTGGCATTTGCATGTACGTATGCCCCACCGACGCCATGAAACTGGCCCGCCGAGAAACCGCTGCAGTTAAAAAACTTAAGACAGCTTAAACGGAGCATGTTAGCAAAATGTTAGCAAACCGGGGTGAACCAAGTTGTGGAGCTTAGTGGACAGTTCCCGATTTTTTGTTTGAGAAGAAGCAGCTTATTCCAAATTTGCAGCAATTGCTTGTCGCCTACTTAAAATTATCAGGGCGACTTTCCTCTATTTTTGTAGGTGAGGACGGCCTTGAACTTTAGTGAAATACTCGGCATCTAGGCCAAACTGCCTTGCTTCCGCAAAATATTGCAAGGTAAATAGACTTCCTAAAATAGCTTGCTAAATGTGAAAACCTATGCTATAATGAGAAATAGAGATACTAATAATATGAATATGAGGGTTAGATATATGCGCGGAAAGACAAAAAAAGCGACATTTAACTTGCATACTGATGTTCTTGCTGCCTTAGACGAGGTTATGGCTCGAGGAATAGCGCCCAGCAAGAACGCTCTGGTGGAGCAAGCATTGCTCAAAGAGTTGAATGAGTTGCGGAGGCAGGCACGGCAAGCACTATGGCAAGAAGGGGCCAGGGATCCTTTATTGCTTAAAGATGTAGAGGAGGTTGAAGCTATTTTCCAAACTGCTGATGCTGAAACTGCTGCGAGGATAGGCTAATGTCGGGTTTTCAGTGGGCTGTTATGGAGGCTAACCTTGATCCTGTGGCGGGAGCCGAACAAAAAGGTACACGGCCGGTACTCATAGTAAGCAACGAAGAATTCAACCAAGCCATGCCTAATGTTACAATCCTACCCATTACTTCAACTCAGCGACGTTTGTATCCCACTGAGGTTCTTTTAGCCGAAGGAAAGGCAGGTCAGTCCTTAGAATCGATTATCATGGCTCACCAGATAAGGACAATCTCCAAACAACGACTGGGAAGATTGTTGGGATATCTGGATGACCCTCAGCTTCAACACGAAGTGCGTGGAGCTATCAAGGAGCACTTAGATCTTGATTAATCCAATGGTGTGTATGAATGAATAAGTATATGAAATGTGTAGGGTAGGGTAATAACATCACCACTTTTACGAAGAAAAACCAAAGTAGCACCAAGAATTTGGACAGATTGGAATAGATTTAAAATTTGTGGTAATACCATTACCTACCTGGTGGGGCTTACTGGACGGAAAGAAGAACTTTTGCCCTGGCTTTCTGCCTTATCACATAGCCCATTGTTTGTCATAATTGTAAGTCGGCAATCTATTTGACTTTATAACAGTCATAATTGAGAATTCAAGCACACACGAGTATCGGTTGAGTCTAGGGAAGAAACAATTTGATCGTTTCTTCTACATTTCCGATAATAGTCTCTCCGACAACTCGATAATCCGGTCTCAACATGATGGCAGGTAATTCCTTGAGGCGCTCATGTTCTAAAAACTTGTCGTTTATCTCAGCGCAAACAACCTTGCCGATAATAAGTGAAAACTTCTCTCGCAATATCTCTTCGTCCATTACAGCTTCAATCCATCCCAGCGCATCCTTTATTCGTGGTGGGGTGGTCTTCTTTGATGGAATAGATTCAAGGCCGACCGCTTCCAGTTCATTTACATCGGCTGGGTAATTCCTAGCTGTCAGCATGGCCTCTTTGAACTTGGGCCTACCTATTATATTCACAACGAACTCTTTTGTTTCCCGTATATTTCGTAATGTGTCCCGAGGAAGTGCAGAGGCAATGGCTATCAGGTCAAGCGGCCTAAGTATGGGCATTACACAACTATACGGTGCTGCATTGGCTATACCACTGGCATCGATAGTAGTAATCACAGTTACGGGTAACGGTAACATTTTTTTAAACATCTCTGGTTTCAGTTCCATATCAGTTCACCTCGCTTTACATTGTTATTTTATTCTACGTTTCACTCGAAATGATGGGCATAGTTTTATCTTCGTCGCCTGAATGAAGTTCAGCCGCCGCATTTAACAATTTTCGCGTGTAAGAGTGGGAGGGGCTGGTTATAACCTGGCTAGTCGAACCCTGCTCAACAATCCTGCCCTTCTGCATTACCGCTATACGGTCGCTGATCTTACGTGCGACCGCAATATCGTGCGTAATGAAAAGCATACTCAGCCCCCGGTTTTCTTGGAGGTTCATCAATAGTTTTAGCACCTTCGCCTGTATACTTGAATCGAGAAACGCAGTCGGCTCGTCAGCGATTAGGACTTGGGGATTTAACACTAGCGCCCTGGCGATGTTAACCCGCTGTAACTCACCGCCACTAAGATGGTGGGGGTATTCGTCAAGAAATTTATCCGTGTTTGGCAATTCTACCTCTTCGATGACCCTTCTGGATATCTCATCACGCTCCGCCTTGGTACCAACACCCTGAATTTCCAGCGGTTCCCGAACTGATTCTATAACCGTCAGCCGATGGCTCAAGGCCTCACCGGGATTCTGGAATACTAGCTGAACCGTTCGATGATAGTCTTTCCCTTTCTGTTCTGATTTCCCTGTTTCAAGCCACATATCCCCCTTATCAGGCTTAAGAATCCCTGCAATCATGCGCGCTAACGTAGTCTTCCCACAACCGCTCTGTCCCACCAGTGCTAGCGTTTCCCCATGTTCAAGTGTAAGGCTCACTCCAGCCACAGCTTTCAACTGTCCGAAAGATTTGCTCAACTTATTTACCGAGAGTGCAGAAATGATGCCCCCTCGATGGCAGGCGACCAGCCATCCATCGTGCTTTACAAGAGCCGGTATCTGCTTTTGGCATATCGGTATAGCCTGCGTGCAGCGTGGATGAAAGGCGCATCCTGTTACTAGTCGGTCCATCCGTCCCTTAATTCCCTGCAGGTCCTTCGTAGTGGTCATGTTGGGATATGAGCGAAGCAAGGCACGCGTGTAAGGATGACACGGGTGTGAGAGCACTGCGCTGGTCGGTCCCAATTCAACGATGCGTCCACCATATAGAGTAGCTACTCCAGAGGCGAGCCTCGCGGCAGTGGAAATATCGTGAGTCATTACCAGTACAGTACGACCCCTGATAGCCCGTTTAAGAAATGTTATCATCTCCATACGAGAACCGGCATCTAATGAGGATATGGGCTCATCAAGGATTAATATCTCGGGGTCATTAATAAGTGCCATGGCGATAAGTACGCGCTGCTGTTCACCGGCGCTTAGTTGATGCGGGTGATGGTGAAACTTGGCTGATGCCAGCCCGGCTTCTTTCAGTATCTCTACCGCCCTTTCTTTAGCCTGTGCTTTGTCGCCGTATCGGTGAGCAATCATGGGCTCTGCTACCTGGTCCAGAATCCGGTGAGTTGGATTTAACCGGTTCTGCGCATTCTGAAAGGCCATCGCCACACGGTTCCAACGAATACGGCGTATCTCTTCTTCTGAAAGAGCCAGTATTTCCGTATTCCCTAAATAGATTTTACCGCTGACATTTCCGTTCAGAAGCCTCATAGTGCTGAGTCCCAGCGTCGTCTTTCCAGCGCCCGATTCACCTATAACAGCAATGCACTCGCCCGCCTGCGCTTCGAGATTTATTCCCTGCAGAACATGCTCGCCCTCAAAGCTTACCTTTAACTCTTCAATTTTGAGCACTGATTTCACCTTTAAGTCTAGGGTCCAGCGCAGGTTCTAATGCGTAGCCTATTAATGTAACAGCCACGATTGTCACAGAAAGAGCTATCCCTGCTGGCAGAAGCCACCAGCGCCATACATCCAGAAATATCCATTCACGGGCATCACTGATCATGCTCCCCCAGCTTACAATGTTAGGGTCGCCGATACCTATAAAAGCCAGACCGGCCTGAAGAAACACGGCGCGGCGCACACAGAATACGAAGTCTGCCACCAGCAGCGGGCCTAGGTCCGGGATGATATGGCGTCGCATTATGTACCATATACTGGCACCAAATCCCCGGGCTGCTGAAATATAGGTATTTTCTTTGAGAGATAGTGCCTGGGCACGAACGATTCTAGCTCCGCCCTGCCAGCAGAGCAGCGACAGGATGATTATCAAACCACCAGTGCTTGGAATAATATCACGTGATAATAAAACCAGAGCAATTACAGGACAGACGATAAATATTCCCACCCACCCCAGATTGCGCACCGCATATAGCGATATACCAACCACAGCTATGATAATTGAGACCCCGATGCCGATAAGCGATCCGTCGCTAAGGTTCGGACTAAAATATACAGAGAGGAGAATAAGCAAGATGATTATCGGTATGATGATAAACGCATCGACTAACCGCATGACTATACGGTCATAGACACCGCCGATTAGCGCGGCCGAAGTGCCAATTAATGCAGACAGAACGGTAGAGAACACTGCCACCAGCAATCCTACCAGCAGCGATGTACGTGCTGCATAAACGAGCTGGCTCCAGATGTCCTGACCGACATGGTTCGTTCCCAACGGATGGTCCCAAGAGGGTGCTGCGAATATTTGTGTGGTCTGCGCCAGCGGTTCATAGGCGGAAAGGAGAGGTGCAAAGATTGCCAAAAAAAACACGATTAGGAGTAAGGCCATTCCGATTCTTCCTCCCTTACTTTGAACCACTTCCCGTTTAGGATCAACGTGCATAATTCACCCTCGGATCGACCTTAGCGTACAACAAATCAGCAATGAAATTCACCGTCAGCACACAAAGTGCAGATACCAGCAGCAGGCTCTGAAGTAATGGGTAGTCACGATACGTCAGCGCCTCATAGGTCGTAAGCCCAATTCCGGGGTAGGAGAAGACAACCTCAACAAAAAGCACACCGGTGACCATCAAACCCAACAAGATACCAGTTCGGGTCATTATGGGTAATAATGAATTACGTCCTGCGTGCCGATACCTTATAGTTCCCTGTTTAAGTCCCTTAGCACGTGCCAGCAAAATGTATGGTTCTTTGAGTTCACCGATCATGGCATTTCGAGTAAGGAGATAGCCACCACCGACCCGTGCTAGAACCAGGGTGACGAGCGGTAAAAGCAAATGCTTACCTATATCCACCAGACGTTGGAATCCGGAGAGATCGGAGTAAGCATTTTCGGCACCAAAGAGAGGTAAGAGTTGAAGATTTACAGCAAATAAGAGTAGTAGCAGTATACCCAGCAGAAAATCGGGGAAGCCGCTGAGGGCTACCATGCCGGTGAGTAAGCTCCCATCGAATTTCCTACCCCTTCGCCACCCTGACTCAATGCCAAGCACGATGCCCAAGATTGTCGAAATTATTAGCGCCAGACCGGCTAACAGCAGAGTCCAAGGTAACCTTCCAAAGATAACCTCTGTAACAGGGGCATTGTAAGCATATGAATACCCCAGGTCACCCTGGAAAAGCGCTACCCAGTAAGAGACAAACTGCCTACCCAGCGACTGGTCCAGAGAAAACCGCTCGGTCAACTCCGCCTCGAGTTCCGGACTCATCTGTATTAATGCCACATCGCCGTAAATAGCAATAATCGGATTACCCGGCATCATTCTGGGCAGCAAGAAATTGAGTGTCAAAATGATCAACAGAGCAACCAGATATGTAATGAGATTCTGTCTTGTGAACATAAGCGGTTAGCTCCGTCGCGGCTGATACATTACAAGAAAGTACAGCCGTGATAATCTACTGCTGTGCCTGCTGTCTCTATACTTACTTTTCCACAAACGCAGCCTTATTCAGCGGTATCGGTATTCCAGAGGCAACACCTTCATCCGGATAATAGATATCAATCGTACCGTCATGTGCCCAGTACCAGTCTGGATAATACAGAGTAATAGCAGCTACATCTTCGGCATACAGTGCTTGAGCTTCCTGTACCATCTGTAGCCGTGCGTCCGGGTCCATCTCATGAAGCTGGTCTTCCAAAACTCGGTTCAATCTATCATTGGAAGTATATCTAGCGCTGTTAAAACCTCGACCTGTAATGATCTTAGGCAGAATCGAGGGTTCGTATAAACCGCCGTGACCGTAAATAGAAATATCGAAATCCCAGGCTTCTACTTTAGCATCAAGGCTCTTCCCTTCCATAACGATGAGGTTGGTCTTGATACCAACATCTTCGAGATTATCCTTGATGAACTGGCCCACATCTTTAAAGCCATATGCTGTTTGTGTTATCAGGTTAAGTTCCAGAATCTTATTGTCTTTGCTTAAGTAGCCATCATTACTAAGTTCGTACCCTAATTCACCCAGCAATTGCCTTGCTTTCTTTGGGTCGTAATTGTACTGCTCGACATTCGGATTGTACCAGTGGTTGTCCGGCGGCAATAGCCCCTGGCTGCCCGGTATGGCGTGCCCACGTTGCGTTACATCCACCAGCGTTTGGCGGTCGATAGCATAAGCCATCGCCTGGCGGAACCGTTTGTCATTCAATGGCTCTTTCTTGTGGTTGATAGTCAACTTGGCACACCAACCATACGGGCATGATATAACAGTAAAGCCATTGGCTTTCATATTGTCGACCATCTCCGGTAGGATAGCAGCCGCATTTACCTCACCCTGAATAAGCGCTGAAGTCACCATCTCATCGCTTACTTTGACAAAGACAAGCTGGTCAGTTATTGGTTTGCCTTGATAGTAGTCATCGAATGCCTTGTACAGATAAGTCCCCTGCGCCTTATTGTAGTCTGCTAAGATATATGGACCTGTCCCGATTACTGCCTCTGGGCCGTCGAAGCTCATAGGGTTATCCACGTTTTTCCATATGTGCTCGGGCAGGATAACCATGGTGCCAGCGACTTCATAAAGGAAAGGGGCATACTTGGACTCAAGATACAACTTGACCGTATGCTCATCAACCACCTCAGCCCGGCTGATTCCGCTGGGTCCTACCAATGTGACGAATGGGTCGGGATGGTTCTTGAGATACTCAACAGTGAATACCACGTCGTCAGCAGTAAAAGGCGTTCTGTCATGCCACCTGGCATTTTCTTGAAGCTTAAATACGTAGGCGTTCTCAGCTTCATCATACGACCATTCCTTAGCTAGGGCAGGAGTAAAATGGCTCTTATCTCTCCAGACAAGAGTATCAAAAATGAAACTTGATCTGATGTATCCTGGACCACGTGCATAGCGCAGGTACGGTGAAGGGTAACCCCAGTCACCGGTAGGGTCGGCGATAACATATGAGTGCACTACGGAGGGTTTTGTACTGGTGCCGGTACACGCCGGGAAAACAAGCAGTGATATGGACAGTAACACGAAAAGAATAACCTGTAATAGTTTTTTATTATACATTCTTATCTCCTTCGCTAAATTGGTTATTGCAAAAAACGTTTTGTAGTATGCAGTCGGATGTCTTTTTAACCCGTTCACTTTCACGAAGACTATGGCGATACATATCCAGAATCATTTCGGCAAATTCTTCGAGACCGTGCACGCTGCTCCAACCGATGAGCGGTATGTAGCCGTAGGGCGATTCCTCATTAGCCATCCACAGCGTTGTAAAACCAGTTTTTCTGGATATATCCAATTTAATTCGGTTCACATTCACCTCCTGAAATAGATTCTTTACTACCTAGGGCATAATGACTGATATACCGTCTCCAGCAAGCTGATAAAACTCCTGCCCCGAGCAAGGGATACATACGGGATTACCATCTTTCAATCTGGCACGGGGCTCCATTACGTTCTCACCACAGATAGAGCACTTCACACTGGCGAAAATACGAGCGTAAGCAGGCACATTTATTTGCATTTGCCGGATATCGAAGAGTTCCTCATCAGAGACCTCAAGGAGTTTAAAGGAAAGCTCACGCCACATTTCTTTGAGTCTTTTTTCATCTTCTGCAGTACCGGCGCGCTCCTTGACTACTTTTTGGAAAAGCGCCATAGCTTCAGGCTCTCGCTCTTCCAGGAATCTACTGTCAGTCTTTACCGCTATCCTTACTGCCTCGCCAGTCCTTTTAGCCAGAGTGAAGGCAGTTTTTCCATAGTCTCGATAGATGAGAGCATTATTCCCGAAGCTGCATCCTGTGATAAGCTGCACTCCGTCGCTGAAGCAGTTATTGGTTTCTACAATTGCTATCGTCTCTTCCATACCGGTGGATTTAACGCCTAGCTCTCTAACAGCTAGCGCAGCAGCTTTAACACCAATGGCAGAATAGGGACAGAAATGCCCGTGCAACACACCGCTGAACAATAGCAGTTTTGATAGGTTGTTATCAGCAATAGCTTTCTCTATCTCTTGCCTCGGATTGTGCCTTTCGATAGTGTTCAAAGGTAACCCCCCTTTCGACTAATCGTATTTTTATCGGGGTAATGCATACTTATGTAATTGCAACAGGTTGCAATAATATCATAAACCAGTGCTTCTGTCAATACTAAATTGTGCGGTGTCCAAGACATACTATACAGTTTTTGAGCTATGGGTATTCTGAATACATTAAGGCTATACTAGAGCTTTTAGGACTGGATATTAACGTCTTGGAGTGGCAAAAGTATGAGAGTTGGACACCGTACCCGCCTGCTGACAGGTAAGATTGATTATAAGCAACTGAGGAGGATCGACCCTGAGACAGCCAGAAGAGCCGTACTAGAGTATTTAAAGAGCAATGGTCATAATATCTCCCAAACAGCATTGGTTTTCGGGATAAACCGGACAGTTATTTACGATATCCTCAGGAAAGAGGAAGGGGGTAACCTGAAAGACCGCTCCAGAGCACCATGTAATCAGCCACACAGGACACCTATACAGATTGAAGATAAGGTCATTGAGGTTAAATGTAGGACCAGGTATGGGCCAGAGAGGCTATCGCGCTATCTCAAACAACATGAAGGTCTATCGGTTCCTCCGGGGACAATCAGGCATATTGTCAGGAGAAACAAAGGCAGGATTGTATATCTCCCCCAACATCGTGTCAGGAAAGAGAAACGGGAGTTTGTTGACTGGTATTCAGCTAAGCCCTTTGAAATCGTACAGGTGGATTTAAAGTACATTAGGGACCATAAGGCATTAACACGGGAACAAATCATCCATTTAGACCGCTATAATATACCGAACTATCAGTGGAGTGCTCTGGATGTCTGTTCCCGGTTTAAGCTGATCGGCTATTCACGTGAGAAATCGTGGACTAATGGTCTATGCTGGTATCTCTGGGTTATTTCCTGGCTACGCTCACATGGGGTTAAGTCGACCATTGTCTTCACTGTGGATAATGGGGAGGAATTTGGAGGCAAATCATGGCTAAAAGTAAGAGAGTTGCGGAAACTCATCAGCGGTTTTGGCTGCAGGCTAATTCAAAATCATAAAGGGCACTGTGAGGAAAATGCTCATCTGGAGCGTTCCCATCGTACCGATGATGACGAATTCTATATTCCCAGAGCTCTAGAGATAAAAAGTGAAACCGATCTATTAAATGAGTCCATGGGTTATATCTATTATTACGATAATGTGAGGGGACATTCTTCGCTCAACTACCAAACACCTTTTTCTTACTTAAAAGCGCAGATTCCAGACATTGATGATAAAATAAGGTTTGTCATCCCCATAATGCTAGATAAAGTGGCCGTTGAACTGGGTCCCTGGAGTGGATACCATGTCTTGGCACAGCACCAAATTTGGATTTCCCATAATAAATCGGGGGTTCTGGTCCGGAAGATTTAGAGAGATCAGAATCGCCTGTAGTGAGGTGAAAAGAAGTAGTTACTGCCCCAAAAAAATCAAGGGGGTTTAGCTGGCAGCACTGCCGCTAGTTTTGGTGGGCGATAGTGGATTTGAACCACTGACCCCCTGCGTGTAAAGCAGGTGCTCTAACCGCTGAGCTAATCGCCCATAATGGTACGCCTGGTGAGATTTGAACCCACGACCTCAGCCTCCGCAGGGCTGCGCTCTATCCGCTGAGCTACAGGCGCATGGTGCCGAAGGTGGGATTTGAACCCACATGTCCGTACGGACACTACGCCCTGAACGTAGCGCGTCTGCCATTCCGCCACTTCGGCATGGGCAGTACTGGGTTTGAACCAGTGACCTCTTGCGTGTGAAGCAAGCGCTCTAACCGCTGAGCTAACCGCCCAAAATCGTATTTATCTTGCCCCCAAACCCGTGTGAAAATCGACCAAAGCAAGAGGTCTTTCGGTTCACATACGGGCTTAGAGACCCACCTCTACTCCTCTCCTGAATTATATATAGTGTCGACAATGGGGTCAACTAGGAAGTGGAATACGAAGATGCAGCTTTTGGTCACGCCCATTATATCAATCACGGTTTAGTGATAATGAATGATTGTCACAGGTGCGAATGAGCGCACTATTTCGCACCTGTGTAAAGGTGCATTTATAGGTGCGAGGTGAGTACCTTTATGAACGTGTAAGCATGCGTGCGAAGAGTGCACCTATGCAAAAGTGCGGGTCCATAGGTGCGACTCTCGAAGGTGCGACCTCATTAAGGGATGTCGATGGGGGAGGGGGGTCCCCCCTCCCCTCCAGATATGATTAACTTACGATTTAGGGGAAATGCCTCATGCTGAATTTGCCGCACAATCGCCCGTTATATTGGCAATTGCTGGATAGAGAAAAACCCGGCTAACCGAGTAACAATCTGGTCTTTTGTGATATAAATCAGACCTTCTTCTTTGTGGCGACATTTGTCTATTCCTGAGAAATCGGTCGTCCTTGGTGAGCTACCACCGAGCTATCTAACGGCGACGGTCAATTGCACTACCGTACTGCCAGTCATTACGTTTAAGGGAATACAGTTGTCTTTTTCAGCAAAAGCGCCAAGGGTAAATGCCCATGAGTAAGTCCTAGCAGCTCCCGAATAGGTCCACTGCTAGTGGCTCTTGATCCACTGGATAAGGTCGTCTTTGAGGAAGACTCGCTTCTTTCCAATCTTGTGTGATGGCAACCCTTGGCTCATCAATTTGTACAGCGTCTGATGGCTGACTCCCAGGAACTCTTGGGTTTCCTGAAACGTTAGAAATATTCGCTCCATACCCGACGGGCTTTTGTTCTTCTCTCTTTTGGCCACCTAATTCCTCCACTATTATTGAGCTAGAACATAGATTAGCTATCTGAAACCAATTAGGCACAAATAGAAGTCAATAGACCATACTAGACAACAATCGTAAAATGAGTTATAATGGCTGCATGGGAGACTCCGATTGGACTAGCAAGCGTCTGTGGTTATTCGCTGAGCGGATGGTCCAGCTAATCTTTTCCACGACAAGGAGTAGCCTAATGAGATGGCCAAAAAACATGCCTCTTCTCCTTCATCTTCTGGTTCTTTTGCTCATCGTTGCAAGTTGCACTGTACCTACCTCAATACCGACACAGACGATGCAACCACCTACTACTGCCACTGAACCGTCGTCCTCAACCGCCACAACACCACCCACCACGACAACACCAGCGCCAGTGCAGTCACCACCTATCAAGATTGCCCTGGACTACTTCGGTGTCCGGAACACTCGTTGGATACCTCAAGTTGGTGGGGAACCCCTGGCGAAGATTCAATTGGTTATGGTAGTGAGCGATGCACAAAAGAATCTTGCCACACGCACTATACCACCAGAGGGCATTCCTGGTTTTGACATGGACTTCTTTCAGGTTAGGGCAGTTAGAGAAAAGATGGACCCGGTAATCTTCACTGGCTCGGCGACCGGGACACTGACAGTCTACGTTGCAGCCTACAACATAAACAAGGGACCAGTCACGAAAGCTCAGATAGATATGCTTAGCAAATGGCTTGGATTTCCGGGGCTGGACATCCTGAAGACTGCGGTCCCGGACAAGGAGCTCATTGGATACTATTGGCATACCTGGTCATCATCATCGAACTGGGGGATGGGTCGCCATGATGAACAAGGTGAGGGGGATTTGAGAGTGTGGTTAAGGATTGGGTCTGGCCAAATGCCTGAGCCGGCGCAACAGCCGATACTTAAGCCGAACGTGAAAATTGAAGACGTAAAGTTGCCAACCGATGCCAGAATTAGAACGTCGTTGGATTATCGTTCGTCAGCTTTTTCATTCACTTTAGCAAACTACGAATCATTTGAATTACCCATATACTGGCGTCTGGAATCATCACCCAACCGCCCTGGGACTGAAATCAATTTCATTATCTATCCAACGGATGGTAAGGTAACTGTTCTGGGTAAGGGAAAGGTGGCTGTAAATGCAAGGTACTGGTTCACGACCCCGGGCGACTATCTGTGGAAGTACATCGCAGAATGTCCCAAAGGAAATCAGGTGGATTCCTGGGTAGGGACACTAAGGGTAAGCAAATAGAATGAACACAGAGCTTGTGCCAGAAGGAAGTCTTGTCAGAGAACGCTAATTCTGCCAGGCCTTCCTGCTACGGTGCAAGGAATAATCCTTTCTGGAGCATCCCACGGATTTGACGGGATAAATGTGGCTGAGGGCAACGACTTAGCGGTTTGATTCCTATATTGGTTGTCAACACTTTGCCAGAGCGAGATGACGGCCAAGTTGCTGCCCCCCATCATGTCAAAAGCCATAAGGTTAGCTACCCGACACCATGGCTGTGGTTCTTCCTGTCAGAACTGAGAGGCACCAATTTCCGTCCATGAAGACATCCTAGACAAAGCCGCATTGGTTTGGCGATAGTTAGGCCAAGCTCATCTATGACAGCACAGGCAAAAGTAGGTCTTCAGAAGGTCAGCCGGATATCACACAACACGATGAAATGTGTCTCTTCAACCCATTTGGACCAGACTGGGGAAAGAATTCCGGATGCATTTCCCACCAAGGGTAGGCCTTGTGCTCATCGACCATATATGGTGTCTCGTTGGTGCAAAGAGTGGTATACTGGAGTCTAAGCTATAAAGGAATTGGCAAGAGGTAGAATAATGCCTGCCACGCTTTGGAAGACACTCCTTTCCTTCAAACGCCCCCCAGGGATGAGAATTCGCCTGATGGTACTTAGAATGGCTTTATGGGAGTCATTTGTAGGCTGGTGGCTACTTCTTCTCTCACTTATCTTGTTGGCTATTGGATTAGGACTGATTTTACGATTTGACCTGATAGGGCTTGAATCGGCTCGGTGGACTTTGAGTGCACTAGTGCAAGCGGGGGCAGCACTGATAGGGATTTTCTTTGTAGCTCTCGGCCTATTGTGGACTCAAGCAAATCGAGAAGAAGAAAAGCTCAAGGGACTTATGCCCAAGTATATGGAGCGAATATCACCATCCAAAACACCGGTTCTTAACTCCCTTCGGGGTGTCCTTAGGGAGTCAGCTAGGGCAACCACAATAGAAGCTTCTGAAAACAAAAAGAAATCTCTACGGGACTGTTTCTTGGGGCTGGTTATTCTGAGGCATGCATCCTCACTATATTACAGTGAGGATGCGGAAATAGAGGACTCGCTTACCTATGCCACTGATTTAGGTCTAACAGTTACTGAGCAACAGAAAGGAATACTCAATGCTAAAGCTGGGCTGCTTCGTCTTGATGCGACAAAGTTTTTCACCTATCTTTTCCAGTTTGATAACGAATTGTCTTTATTACGACGAGATTTGAAATCCGTACAACATACTATGCAGCCATTCGCTAACGTGATGACTGAAGCAAGAAAAGTTGACCAACTAGGCGTGAGTCTATATAAACTGCGCTTTTTTGGCTATTTCAGCGGGAAAGGTTTAATAGCTGTTTCCTCAATGTGGCTACTTTGCCTAGTTATTGGACTACTGATGTTGGTCGCACTCGATAGAATACCAGACAGCATGTTGCCTTATTTTGTCTCGGTACCAATAGGGATTGGAGTGATGGCGATAGGGACTACTTTATCTCTTGGTTTGCGTGCAATGCGTTCAACAGACTAACAGTATAACAAGCTGATAGCTATTTCAAGTCTAATGTTGAAGGAACTCAGCTTCCACCACTAGTAATCTCTGCTGGCTCTATTTCGGCTTAGTCTCCCAACCCCCTCGTATACGTATTCACGGTGTACATCCCTAATTGAAATTGTTTACGTGAGAATGCATTTCGCTCAAGGATTTGTGAACAAAGGCCGGGTAATTATCTGGCTGTTTGTTACCCGGGAGATGTAAAGAGGATTGACAGTTGAATGACATTTCTGTAAATTAGTAGCTATTCCCGCTTGTAAAAAACCGCGAACTTTGACCCACTAAAAAGGGTTTTTACCACCATCATTGACCCACCTCACCAGGATCTTTGACCCACCCGGGGAATGAATTAGTACCATTGTCGCAGAATCAACAGAAAGGAGCGGCAATGGCATACAAGGAGGTTTCCCGAGTGGAGATTACAGAAGTAATTCGGCAATGGCAGGCCAGGCGTGGTATCAGGGAGATAACACGCTCAACCGGTCTGGCCCGCAATACGGTTCGAAAATATCTTCTCACAGCACAAAGTTGCGGTCTGGAGCGTGACGGTCCGCCACCAACTGAGTCTCAAGTGCTTACCCTGGTGCAGTTAAACAGGGCTGGGCCGCGCCAGGTGGTAGTGCCCACCAACGAGGTGCTTGAGCCCTGGGCTAGCCGTATTGAGCAGTGGCTCAAGCAGGATAAGCTGAAGCTCACTCGGATTCAGG
>Ga0315282_10000972_pt1 | contig 55433 bp, 38 predicted proteins | sample YL17G07_20_MG_FD_203693 | JGI IMG/M metagenome (GOLD analysis project Ga0315282, IMG submission 203693) | Sediment microbial communities from Yellowstone Lake, YNP, Wyoming, USA - YL17G07_20 | ecosystem: Environmental > Aquatic > Freshwater > Lake > Sediment | place: USA: Wyoming | collected...
GTAGCCCTCTTGAGCGGCAAGGGTCTCGACATCGAGTGCGGCCAGAACGTCCAGAATCTCCTTGAGATTCACGGATTCGGTGCTACAAAGAGCGTGTTGCATGGGCCTCCCTCCTTTGCTGTAAGTCCAGATAACTCACAGGATAAGGAGTGCGAGGCCCGTTTTACAGCCTTAAGTTGTTGACACTCCCCTTGGGGGAGAGGGTAAGGGTGAGGGGTGACTTGCGGGGAAATCCGAAACCCGAAACCATAATGACGAATCAATGTCGAATGCCCAAATGACGAATGAAGAATCGGGGTAGCAATACTTGTCCATTCGTCATTGGTTAATTGGGGCTTGAATCGTCATTCGGATTTCGTCATTCGGATTTGGCAGACTTCCATCCCCCTCACCCGTGTCCTCCGCCTCGGAGCCGGCAGGGCGAATATTGCACGGCGTCAGGAGAATGACCTTTGGACCTCCGCCGCATTAAGCACCTCATCTTCGATTTCGACGGCACCCTCGGCGACTCGTACGGGCCGCTCACCGAGAGCTTCAACCATGTCCTGTGTCACTTCGGGAGGCGTGAGCTCACTCCGGCCGAGGTCCGTCCGTGGGTCGGCACGGGACTCGAGGTGGTCCTGACCCACTTCCTCGGCGAGGAACGCCTCGAAGAAGCGATCCGGGTCTTCCGCAAGCATTATCTGAAGATATGTCGTGAAGGCACGAAGCTCATGCCGGGCGTGCGGGAAACGCTCGACGCCCTCGACGGCCGCTACAAGCTGGCGGTCTGCTCGAACAAGCCGGGCGAGACCCTGAGGGACCTCGCCGCCTACCTCGACATCGCCCGGCACTTTGTCGTGTGCTTAGGAGCGTACGACGTCCCGCACCTCAAGCCGCACCCGGACCTGCTGCTCGCGGCACTGGCGAAACTCGCCGCGTCAAGCACCGACACGCTCTACGTCGGCGACACGACGACGGACGCGGAGTTCGCTAGCTCCTGCGGGATCCCCTACGTGCTCGTTCTGGGCGGGTCGGGGACACGGGAAGAGCTGGAGTCGGCCGGGGCGATTGCGGTGCTTGAAAATATCGCGCAACTCCCTGCACTGCTTGGAGTTGGGGAAGTCCCCCCAGAAAAACGGTCAGCCCCTTCCAACAAGCGGGAGAGCGACAGGGTGAGTCGTGAATCTGGATTAACCACAGAGGACACAGAGAATTAGAGACTGGAAACTAGACCGGTCCCGATGAAATCGGGACCTCACTGGAAACTGGAATTCTCACCGTGACGCCACGTTTCCAGTCTCCAGTCAGTCCCGACGCAGTCGGGACAATCTAGTCTCTAGTTTCTGCAATCCTTCGTGCCCTCTGTGATCTCTGTGGTGAAAGCGCCCCTTGGAGGAGAGGGCGATTGGTCGCCTCAGTTGCCGGAGACCGCTCATGAACTGCGAAACCTGCGGAAAAGAAGCCACCATCCACATCACCGAAATCCGCCGCGGACTTTCCTCCGACAGGCACCTCTGTGAAAAATGCGCGGACCTGCTCCTCCCCCTCGAGGAGAGCGATTACGCCGACTACCTCGACATCCTCCCGCCGAGACATTCCACGCAGGTGAGCGACGAGTCGCCGCCGACGAAAGAGGAGCTCGAAATGACCGGCATCCACCAGCGGGTGCTCGTCGTCAAGCTCGACACGGGCGAGCGCGAGCAGGTCGGCCCCCGGAAGGGCGACTCGTTTTCGCCGGTCTGGTCGCCGGACTCGAAGCGTCTCGCGACCTGTCATTCCATCGAGACGCTTCAGTCGCTGGTCCTGGTGGAACCCGGCCGGACCTGGATGCGTCGGTTCCTGCACACGACGTTCGCCGAGCCCGCAAGCTGGTCCCCGGACGGCCGGAGGGTCTCTTTCAGTCATCCCGAAGAGGGAGGCCGGATCGTCCTCGTGGGAGAGGCCGAGGAGGGACGCATCCTCCGGCTCACGCCGCCAACGTCCTGGCTCGACGAGTTTCTGCCCGTCTGGTCCCCCCTCGGCGATCGCATTGCCTTCGTGAGCCGCTCGATGCAAGGGCCGCACGACGAGACCGCCGAATGCACCGTGTTCACAACCACCCCCGACGGCGAGAAACGTCTCCCTCTCTTCTCGCTCAGTTCACCTCTCGTGATGCGCCTGGGGTGGTCGTGTGACGCCCGTTTCCTCGCTGCACTCGCCGCGCCGGCAAGCGAGGGCGAGATGGAGGACGTCCTGGGGATGCCGGGCGGGACACTTTATCTGAGCGAGGAAAAGGGGACTGGAGCCTTATCTTCAGGGCTCCTGTCCCCTTTTCCTCCGAGTGTGGGCGTCCTGCCGGGAAACTACCTGAGTTTTGCGTGGGTGTCGGGGACGGGAAAAGGGTCCAGGACCCCTGACGGCGTTAAGGGTCCTGGGCCCTTTTCCCACCCGATGGTTCTGGCCGCTGCACGTCTTGGAAACGAAGCGACGACCGCCGCCGTCCTCATCCACCCCGAAACCGGCGAAGTCTCCACGGTGGCCGAAGAGATCGTCTTCCCGGCCGGCGAGGTGGAGTCGAGTCACCTCTCCGCGGACGGGCGGACGCTGGTTTGTCTCCGCAGGACGCACGGCGGCCGCATCGTGCTCGTGGACGTGGAAACCCGCAAGGTCAGGGAGATCGAGCCCAAGGGGGAGGTTGCGTGGCTGGGCTGGCGTCCGGGGCACGACGAGATCGCCGCACTCATCCGCGACGACCGGGGCGTGCGCCTCGAGATGACTTCACCGGAGGACGTGCGCCGCGAAATCACCACCTTCAGGCGCGAGGACTTCTTCGATGTCCCCCGTCTCGCCCTCTCCCCCGACGGAAACTCCGCCGCCCTCGAGGTCCACGCGGCACACAAGGACTGAACGGAGGACGCGGCCGAAGATGACCCGCCTGGCACACGCCTTTCCCGACCCCGAACTGAACCGGACGCTGGAGCTGTTCGTCCGGATGCTCATGGACTTCTTCGGCGAGCGACTGGTCTCGGTGATCCTCCACGGCTCGGTCGTTTTCGACGACCTTGTGCCCGGCTACGGCGACCTCGACTTCGTCGCAGTCGTCGAGGGGGACCTTTCCGAGGAGACATGTGGGCGGCTTGTCGAGCTTCGCAAGGCGCTGCGCGGTGGCGAGCGCGGCATCCTGGCACAGATGATCGAGGGGGCTTTCCTGCCGCGACGCATGCTGGACCCCGCTGCTAGCGGCAGCGCCTTCTGGTGGGGAACCACCGGCGAGAGACCGTGGACCAAGAGCAGACTCGGCTGGCTCGTGCTTCGGGTGATCCGCGAACACGGGATCGTCATCTGGGGAGAGGACACCCGTGACGAAATCCCGGCAGTCACTCGCGAGGCCGTTCTCGAAGAGCTCCGCGAGTTTCCCGACAGCGCCCGGGAACACAGCAAGGACGGCGGACTTCACTCGGTCGACTGGCTCTTGACCGCGGCGAGGCTTCTTTTCTGGCTGCGGGAGGACAAGCTCAGCTCCAAGAGCGAGGCGGCGAACTGGGGCCAGGTCCACGCCAAAGGCGCATGGCGGGCATTCCTGCCGCGGGCCAAGGAGCTGCGGCTGAACCCGGCGCTCGCAGACTTGCCCGAATGGAAACGGTGGCTGGCCGAGTTGGCGGCACCCATCAAGGAAGCCGCGGACGAAGTGCAGCAGGAACTTGCCCGACAGGGATTTCGCGGACCCGAGGCGTCGGAAAGGACCGCCTGAGCGGCTTCAGTCTTGGGCCTTCGGGCGGAGGGGCGCGTCCTTGATCTTCTTCACCACGATGTCGTCCCAGTAGACGACGCCCTTGGGCCAGTAGGCGTAGAGCATCAGCCGAACGTATCGGGGCTGCTTGGGGCTCCGGACGAGCCGCCCGGTGGCGGGGTCGGTCTTCCCGCTCACGAACGGGACGAAGTCGTGACCGTATTCCGTCCACTCGCCGAGCTTATAGTCGTTCTTCGGCACGCGGGGGCCAAACTGCGGGTCCTTGCGTGACCGCCACACCTCGCGGTCCTGCCCCTCGAAGCCCGCCTCCCCCTCGGCTCCGGTCGGGGCGGTGAGCCCGTCGAACCGTTTCGGAAACTCGTCGTATCCCTTGACGAAGAGCTTCACGGAGGGTGCAAGGGTCTTGAACCGCCAGCGCAGTCGGTAGGTGGCGCCCACTTCCACCGCAAAGGGCTGCGAGTAGAGGAGCATCCCGTAGGTCCCGGCGACGTCCTCGGGCATGTCGAACTTGACGCACTTGTGCGACTTCCCGCCTACGCGGGCCGTCCCGAGTGTCGGGACGGCGGGCGAAGGCCCGTCCGGGTCCTCCACCCACGACATGTGCTCCTTGAGCGGCTCCCAATTGGCTGGGGTTTTCTGCCCGACTTCGAAATCCCCGTTCATCACGAGGTCCTTCCCCTCCTTCCATCGGCTCTCGGCGGCGGGCTCGTCCAGCCACTGGACGATGGAAATGGAGAGGGACTCGGAGAGCCGGGAAAGCGTCTTCGCCTTGGCACGGGCGTCCGCGACGGCCCCTCCGGTCAATTCCGCTAGGAACTCACGCTGCCCGTCGAGGACCTCCTGCGAGTAGTCGAGGAGCGCTTTATTGGCAAAATCCACGTGGGTGCGTGAGGTGACGTTGCGCCAGCGCTGGGTCAACTTGTCCTGCCACGCAAGGGTTTTTTGTCGCCAATCGACCAGGGCGGTCTTCTCGTCCCCTCCGGAACCCCGAGACCCCGTCGGGGTCGAGGCGGCGCCGGCCGAGCCCGCGAGCTCGGCCGACCACGCCTTCAGTTCCTCGGCGAACAGTCTCCACTCGGTGCGCCAGTCCTTGACGCCCGATAGGGAGTCGAGGATCTCATTGACGGCGAGCGGAATGAACTGCTTGTCCGGGCAGTCGCGTGTCTCGTCGAGCACCTTTTCCGGCTTTCCGTCCGCGGACGCGCGGTAGACCCGGAACCGGACACGGTAGCCGCCGCCCACTTGCTCCACGCTCCCGTAGACGAAGAGACCCGCTTCGAACTTCTCGCGCGTGAAGTGCGCTAGCTCCTCCGGCGACGTTCCCGCCGTCGGATGGAAGTTCTCCCGTGCGAGGATCTCATCCACGGTGATCTTGGGGTTCCCGACGTATCGCCCGGAGCGCACGGCGTGACCGCGGACGATCTCCGCCAGCCACTGTCCCATCGTGCCGGCGTCGAACGTCGAGGTGAAGTCGTAGACGACGAGGACGGGCGGGGCCTCGGCGTGCAGCACGCCGACGACGAAGATGGCGAAGAACGTCCCGAGAATAGCCTTCCTCATCACCGAGCCCCTTCTTCCGAACGGCACGCGCAATAACGAATGACGAATCAATGACGAATTGCCCGATGACGAAGGGGAATGCCACGGCTTGTCCGACTCGGCATTCCTGCTTCGTCATTGAATCTGCTCTGTAGAAAACACCCTTTGTGACCGCTGCCGCTCGTTCCTCTCCCCCCTGAGGAGGGAGAGGGATGAAGCAGCAGGACGGGTGTTTTCTACAGAGCACATTGAATCGACATTCGTCATTCCCGCTCCTCACCCCGGCCCTCTCCTGGCGGGAGAGCAAGTAGACAGCGCCCTTCCCCTCCGTAGAAAGAGGAGCACGCAGGAGCTACTTCTCCGACAGGCTCTCGTAGTATTTCTGGACGATCTCGCGGTATTCGGGCGGAAGCTCCCGCTCGGCGGTGTCCAGGATTTCCCGCTGGACCTCGGGCGGAAGCGTCGCCGAGAAATCCTTCCCCACGGTGATCCGGTTCTCTACCATGAGTTTCGCGGTCTGGAGTCCCTTGAGGAGGATGGGTCTCTGACGGAGGACGTTGCGGTAGCGGTAGCTCCTGAGGTCGTCCTCGACCGACTTCATGTCGGCGACGAGCTTGTCGGCATCGGTGGTGGGGTATTTGAGGACCTTGAAGGCGACGGAGACGCGCTCGGCCTTGTTGCGGATGTCGGCCTGTTTGCCGGCGAGTCGCTCCATTTTCTTGGCGAGCGGGGGCGGCACGGGGCCTTCGAGTCCTTCCTTGGATGCGCCCGAGACTTTTCCGCCTCCCGTGGCGCCACCCGCGGGCTCTTTGGACGTATCCTTCACCTCGCCCGCCTGGTACGGGTCGGGCGTGAGTCGGGTGGGCGTCCGACGTCCGCCCTTGCCGGTCGCCTCTTCCTCGACCATTTCGCCGCCCGCTTTCCCCGTCCGGCCCTCCCCGCTCCGTCCGCCGATCTCGGAGGAGTTCGGCAGCCGGTTCCCCGTCACCCCCTGGGCCGACATGTTCGAGATGGGTCCGTCCATCGCGTCCCATCCCGCCCCCTTGTCGATCGAATCCGCCCAGGCGCTCGAGGCGTCCTCCACCTCGTCGAACAGGTCCTCCTCCTGCTCCATCAGGTCCCCGACGATGTCCTCGAGCTCCCTGGGAAGCTCGGCCATCGGGGTTTCGAGGTCCTCGAGCGGCTCCTCCATCTTCCACTGGTCGCGGTCAGCACTGTCGGGGAGCCACTTCTCGATGTGCGTGGTCAGCTCTTCGGCGTTCTCGACGCCCGACTGCTCCAGAGGCACCGCCAGCTCCACCGCTTTCCGCGTCAGCGCGTCCGCCGCCTTCTCGACGTTCTCCTGGACCTCCAGCAGTTCCTTGAGGAGCGACGGGTTCGAGAAATCCTGGTTCGGGAGCTTCGAGAGGTCCTTGTGGAGCTCCTGCATGAACTTCGACCACTCGTCCTCGACGGCCGAGAGTTCCTTCAGCTTGTCCTGGTCCTCGGGGGTGAAATCGTCCACCGGCTTCTTCGCGAGGTCCTCCGTCTGGGCGATGATCTTCTTCTCTTGGTCCACGAACTCCTTGAGCTTGTCGGCGAGGTCTTTCCAGGCCTTCCGAGCGTCCTGGGGCATCTCGGTCGCGGCGGCGCTCTCCTCCTCGCCGAGGGTCTCTTTCTCGATCTGGGGCAGGATGTCGAGGACCTTCCGGAGCGTCGCGATGATCTTGTCCTGGACGGAGAGGAGTTCATCACGAGGAGCGGCGACCTCCGCGAGTCGTTCGAGCTTCGAGAGGTTTCCCGCGAGCTGGACCGCCCGGGTCATCTCGTTGCGGGCGAGGAGTGCGAGCGTGAGTCGTGCGACGCGCGCCGCCTCCCCTTCGAGCTTCCCCATGTCGTCCGCCACCGCAAGGGTCCGCTGATACACGTCGAGCTGGTCGCGGCCCACGGCGCTCGAACGGGTGAGGAACTCGTCGCGCGTCATCCCGGCGTCGAACGTGGACGTCGCGGCCCGCGCCTTCTGCTGGATGCGCAGCACCTCCTCGAGTCTCTCCTTCCACGAGCGCACGTCTTCGGCGAGCTTCTTCTGTTCCTCGGCACGGTCGCGCACGGTGATGACCCGCGTGGCGGAGGTGACCTGGTGATACCGCGGGGCGTCCGACGGGGCGGAGGGGTCGCCGAACTCACAGTTGTCGATTGCCTCCGCGTAGATCGACAGCGTCTCCCCGCTCCGCCAGGACTGCGCCTTGAGCTCGAGCGCGTACGTCATCGTCTCCGCCTTGGGACTGTCGAACTGCGTGGACGTCTTGAGCACCACCGGCTTCTCGTCGTTCCGCTTCATCCAGAGGACGACCTTCGCGAGCCCGTAGTCGTCGCTCGCACGCACCGCGAGCATCACCGTCTCGCCCGGAAACGCGGCGGTATCCCTCGGCGGGGAGATGACGTCCACGGTGGGCTTCTGGTCGGGGATGGAGCGCATCTGCCGACGGCCGGTCTCCTGGCTCCCTCGCTCGTTCGGGTCCACCAGGTAGAACGAGTAGTCCTGGTCGCGGTGGACGTAGACGAGTCCCTCGGCGGCGTGACCCTTTTCGGTTGCACTGAGCGTGACGGCCCGCTCGGCATCTCCCGCGAAGCGGATCTCGCCCGCGATGACGGGCCGGCTGACGTGCGCCCGGACCTTCACGTGCGTCCCCGCCGGGGCCTCGATGGACCCGGACTTCGAACCCGTCTCGGTCTTGTTCTTGAGTCCCGTGTAGGGCGGGTAGCGGTACTCGAGGTCGATGCTCTCGACGAAGGGCTTCTGGAGTACCTCCACCCGGAAACGCGCCGAGGTGGTGTCGTTTAGTCTCACGTAGTATTCGAGCGGCACCTCGACCGACGGAATCAGATACCAGAAACCAGAAACCAGATCGTCCCGACTTCGTCGGGACTGACCGGAAACGGGACCTCCGGCCTCTGTCTTCCGCTCTCCGGTTTCTGGTCTCTGGTCTGCGCTCTCTGGTCTCTGGTGTCCGGTTTCTGGTCTCTGGTCTCTGGTCTCCGGTATCATCTCCACCTCCCGCCGCTCGCCCGTCGAATATTCCCACACCATCGCGCCCTTCACGGGACGACCGGCCGCCGCGCGGTATCTCACCTTCACCTCGAGCGCATCGCCGAAGACCACGATCACCGGGGAACTCGACGGGGTCATCTCCACGATCTCGACGCTCCCGACGACGGGAAGCGTCCGGTCCGTCGGATAGAGCACGCGCAGGAGTGCGTTGCCGAGACGCCCCGGAAACATGACGCTGAAGAGGAAAAGGACAATGACCAGCGCCGCCGAGGCGATCAAGAGCCGCGTCAGGAAGGACGTGTTCACCGCGAGACGGAGATCCTGCCGGGCACTGGTTACGGCGGTTTCGGTGATGGCGGCGTCCACCAGCTCCTTGGACGGGGCCAGGTCGTCGCGTGCAAGCTGCACCGCATTGATGAGGTTGTTGCGGATTTCGGGGAGTGCCTGCTCGACGTGCCGCGCGACCTCTTCGTCCGAGAGGCGCTTGAGCGCGGGCCGCCCCACCCAGACCGCGAGCGCCACGATGAGACACGCCGACGATGCGACCAGGAGGAGCACCCGGCCGAACACCGGCAGGTGAATCAGGCCCTCCACCACGGCGACGAGGAGCACCGCGCTGAGGAGGACCACGGCGAACGCGAGGACGCCCTTGAGGACGAGGAAGGTCTTCCAGCGGGTGCGGACCATCCAGAGCCGGGCGAGGACCGTGCCGAAATCGCGATAGCTTACCGTGCTCATGGGAAACCCCGGACCGCCCACCTCCTCAACCCGCACACTCTCTATTAGTATCGGTCGAAACAGAGGTTATGTCAACGGTTTAAGGCGTTCGAATCTCAGCACAGGGAACGCAGAGAGGCGAGGTGCGGATGAAAGCAGGACGACAGGGAACTCTGAGATCGACACCGATCAGTGTTTCTGCATCTTCGCCCTGATGTCCGCGATGATCTCTTGGGCAGTTTGCTTGGGCTTCAGACGTCTTGCCCACGAACGCCCCGGGTGAACGATGTCCCAAGCGGGGCGTGCCATGGCCTTGCGTCCCCTTCCGGGAGGGTGGTTACCGAAACCATCGAGGTAGACGTTCCAAATCGGTTTGTAACGGTTGATCAACAGTGACTCCGCGAGCCGAACCCAGACAGGCAGAACCACAAGGTACCTGCATTTGAATTCCTCGATGCTCAGGTTCTCCGCCGCCTCGATGGACCCGCTGTGCTCAACCAACCGTCTGTGAAGAACGTTCCCGATCTCCGAGGACGCTGCGAAGTCAGCTCCCTTGCGTCCCCCGGGGGGCACGGCACATCCGACATAAATGGGAACCTCAAACGCGGGTGAGGAGATGTCCCGGTATAGTTCAAAGCCTCCAGTATAGTACAACGCGTAAACGCCCGCGCCATCGAACTTCTCCCCCGGCGGCAGTACAACCGGGGTCTGGCGCAGAAGCGCCTCCACAATGCTCCTGGCGATATTGTCGTAGTCGAGAGGATCGTATGCCCTGGAAACCATGAACCCTCCTATGCCAGCTCACGAAGCAGATTTTGAGATGATTACCGGGAGCCGCACGGGCTGACAAGAAAAATGTTGACTGGTTGAGTTTCCAGACTAAGATGGTTGCTGAACATAATGGAGGATAACGGAAGATGGCGGAAGTTAAGCAACGGAACTCTGATGTTCTCACGCTTGAGGAAGCAGCGCGATTTATCCGCGTGAGCGAGAGAACGTTGGGTCAGCTAGCACGAAACAGCAAGGTACCCTGCCAACGGGTCGGGAGGGAGTGGCGGTTCCTGCGAACCGCTCTCGAATCGTGGCTCGCTCGCGAGATGCCGCTGTTTCCGGAGTCGGTCGAACCGTCTCTGCCTGCTGAACCACCGAAGCCGGATGAAGCCCTTTCGGCTAGGGGCGCCGGGTTCAAGGATACCGCATTCACGCTGAACCGACGGCAACCGTTGCACCGATGGGTCCCTTGGATAGCCGGTTTCTCGGCGGAGTTTGTGGACGACATTCTGAAAAGGGCTTCTGGACCGTCCAAGAAACGGATCACCGTCATCGATCCCTTTGCCGGCGTCGGCACGACGCTGGTCGAAGCCATGCTCGAGGGTCAGAGACCCATCGGTTTTGAGATCAACCCGTACGCAGCGCTCGCGTGCAGGCTGAAGTTGGAAAGCCCGGATTTCGATGTTGCGGAGCTTCGCTCGGCGCTGAAGCGATTCGAGGATTTCAGGCGACGGGTTTTGCGCATGAAAATGCCTGCGGCCCGCTCGGTCCCGCCAGTCGATTTCCATAGCCGGGTGCGGTTCTTCAGTCCTCGTGTCGAAAGGATGGCATTATTTGCCCTCGATTTCATCAGGACGATACCCCAACGATGGATTGCCGATCTCTTCCGGCTTGCGTTCGGATCGGTCATGGTCAGTTGCTCGAACTACACCTATGAACCAAGCCTGGGGACCCGCCAGGCCGCAGGGAAACCGAACATCGAAGATGCACCTCTCGCGGAGGCGATTTCGTCCAAGGTCTCCGAAATGGCCGACGACATCGAGTTCGTCCAAGAGACCCTGGGCAGAAAGCGTGCGCGTCCGAAACCGCTGGTCCTTCAGGAATCCTATCTGGACGGGTCAGGCGTGATTCCCGAACACTCGGTCGACCTCCTCATCACGTCGCCTCCGTACCTGAACAATTACCACTATATCCGCAACACCAGGCCGCAACTGCACTGGCTGAGCCTCATCAGCAGTCAGGAGGAACTTCGGAAACTGGAGCAGACCAGTTTCGGCAAGTTCTGGCAGACGGTTCGGAGCGGCCCGGACGTCGAACTCGACTTCTCGTATCCGGAAGTCAGAGAGGCAATCGGCCTCGTGGCAAAGCAGAATCCGGAACGCGGCGAGTACGGGGGCCGCGGGTGGGCAAACTATGCTGCAACATACTTCAACAACTGCATGCGCTTCTGGCGCGTGACGAAGCGGCTGCTCAGGTCGGGCGCCACCGCCGTTGTCGTCATCGGCAACAACATCCTCCAAGGCGTCGAAGTCAAGAGCGACGTCTTCCTCGCGGGGATTGCGGAAAGGGCGGGATTCGAAGTGGTCGGCATTCACTGCGTGCGGGAGAAGCGCACCGGGTCGAGCATCATCAACTCGTCTGTCCGCGTGGGAGAAGCAAAACATCGGATCAGGCTATATGAGAGTGCAGTCGAAGTTCAGACGCGATAAGTCCCTACCGGCACGCGGTCTGCCTCTTGTGCAACCCTCTGCGTCCTTTGCGCTCTTTGCGGTGAAGAAGTAGTCGCTGAGTCGGTGAGACGCTAAGACGCTGAGGGAAAGCAAAGTCGCACGCCTCCAACGCTGTTCCTTCGGCCGTCGGCCTTTCTTTCGCCTCTCCGCCTTGTCGCAAGAACTGCTACGGCAGTTTTTCCAGCGGCTTGGCGTTGCCCTGGACGTAGGCGGCGCCGCGGGGACCGGCCGCCCAGCGCACCGCATTCGCGATGACCTTCAGCACCGTTCCGTCGTGATAGGTCGGGAAGGTCTCGTGACCGGGACGGAAGTAGAAGACCTTGCCGCGGCCGCGATGCCAGCAGCACCCCGAGCGGAACACCTCGCCGCCCGGGAACCACGACACGAACACGAGCTCATCCGGCTGGGGGACGTCGAACGGCTCGCCATACATCTCCTCGTGTTCGAGCTCGAAACAGTCGCCGACGCCCTCGGCGATGGGGTGTGCGTGGTCGATGACCCAGATCCGTTCCTTTTCGCCGGCCTCCCGCCACTTCAGGAAGCAGTTCGTCCCCATGAGTCTGCGGAAGATTTTGCAGAAGTGTCCCGAGTGGAGCACGACGAGTCCCATCCCGTCGAGCACCCGGGCGTGGACTCTGTCCACGACCTCGTCCTTGACCTCGCCGTGCGCCAGGTGTCCCCACCAGATAAGGACATCGGTCTCTTGGAGGACGTCGTGGGTGAGGCCGTGCTCCGGCTCGTCGAGCGTCGCGAGACGCACCTTCATGTGCTGATCTTTCTTCAGGTGGGAGGCGATCGCATCGTGCATCCCCTTCGGGTAGATCCTGGCGATGTCCTTGTTCTCACGCTCGTGACGGAACTCGTTCCAGACGGTAACGCGGATGACGTCGCTCATGAGTCTCCTCCTTGCTTTGACCGGTTTCGCACGTCCGACGCGCCCCGCGAGGGGGCGCACAGGACAGATTCTACCCCTCGATTCCGGCGCCGTCAACGTGACCCCGGTGTCCGCCGGCCTCGTGCTCCTTGCGGGCCATCGTGAGCGCGATCGTTTCCCCGACGAGGTAGCCGCCGACGGAGATGAAGAAGACGGCGTGCGTCCCCCAGAGGCCCATCAGCGCGACGCCGAGGAAGGGCGCGGTGAGACCGCGAATCCCGGTCAGGGTGCAGTGCACCCCCATGTAGTGCGGGACCTCCTCGCGCGGGGCGAAGTACATCTGCTGGAGACTCCAGAGGAGTGACGCTCCGCCCGCGGCGGCACCGGTGATCGCCTGTCCCAGGATGACCCAGGCGACGTTCCTGCCGGAGAGAGCGATGAGGAGCCCGCCGACCGCCCAGATGACGGAGAAGACCGACCGCGCGCGCCAGGGGTTCATGTGCTGAAGCACGCGTCCCCACACCGGCATGGTGAGCATCATCAGGGTGTTGGGGGCGACGGAGAGAGCGAGCGCGGCGCTGAGGTAGTTCGCGTCCTGGTCCTTGAGGAGTCGGACGAGGACGGCGCTCGTGAGGAGGTTCGAGAACCCGACGATGAACTGCATGAGCATGAAGACGCCGAACTTCCGGTCGCGCCGGAGGAGGTCGAGGGAGCCCAGGAGGCGGAAGGACCCGCGGTCGGCGGGTTCGGGGGTGCGTCCGGGCGTCTCGCCCCGGACCTTCACCCGGCTGAAGACGTAGACCCCCAATATCCCGACGGCCCCCGCCACCGGGAAGAACAGGCGGAACAGCCGCTCGTCGTACCCCCTCAGAACCCACCCCACGACAAACGAGACGACCAGGGTGACGAGGTAGGTGACCGCTAGGACGGTCCCGACCACCCGGTAGCGATGCGTCCCCGGGTAGTTGGTCCGCCAGATGCTGTTGAGGGCCGGGGTGGCGACGTTCCCGATGAGGTAGGCGAGCACGGCGAGGAGGACGAGCATCAGGGAGTTGACGGCGAAGCCGACCATCAACATGAGGAAGCGAGCGACGACGCCGGCCCAGAGGACGAAGGGCATCTTCGGACGACCCTGGGCGAGATGGGCCCAGTAGACAGTGAAGAGGTGTGCGGCGGCGGGGGCGGCCATGAGCACGGCGATCTGGGTGTCGGAGGCCTGGAGGGTGTGCTTCGCCACCCAGGGCATCAGTGCGATCACCCCGAGATAGACGCCGTTGAAAGGCGCCGACCACATGTCGTAGAAGAGCGTCGGTCGCGAGGTGAAAGGAACCAACTTCGCGAGGAAGACGCGCTTCGACTTCAAACGGGCACGTGGATTTCCGGAAGGGGTCACAGGTTTTCCCGGCGGCGCGGCGAGATCGCGATCCTCATGAAGTCACGAAGGCGGTCCTCGGACTGCTCCGCAGGCCTGACCGAGGAACGGCTGAAAAAAACGCTCCCCATTTGGATCTGGGGAGCGAAAGCTGTCCGGTCATGTTTCGAGTCCGCGTGCGGACACACGGTACGCCGCACATCATGTGCGGGACGTCACGGATACCCGCGATAGGGCTCGTAGGCGTCCCAGGGTTCGAGGTCGCGGCGATGAAGCCCGCTGGACTCTTCCAACCCGAGGGCCCGTACGCCGTCGTCCGCTAGGTAATGCAGATTCCGGTTCGTCGTTTGCTTGGCGGTCTGGCAGCCGCCGATCGAAACCACGATCACCAGCAGAATCGTCAGAAGCAGCACCTTCTTCACCGGCCGTCTCCTTTCAGACCTGAATCGGTTTTCTCGGTTACAGGCAGCATCATTATACCGTCTGTCGCCGCCTTGAAAAGCAAAAATTTCACAGATTTTGTCGTCCCGCCGGACACGATAGACACCCACCCAGCCCCCTCCCAGTCCGCGCACAGGAACCACGTGGAAAGACGACATTTCCCCGCCCTCATTGCCCCACCGGGCGATCATTCGGCCGCACACCGAGTGAACGTGCGGCGCCACAAGACCCGCATGAAATCGGAACATGCCCCACACAGTTCCGCCTGTGTTTTGCCATTCATCCACCCTCGGCGCACCCACTCAATAACGGAGAGAGGCCAGAGAAAGCGCACTCCATGCCCAGAATTCGGCCGTCCGCGGAGCCTACTGCGGTGAGGAGATAACCCTGTTTCAACGGCGTATGGTGCCCTTGACGCGCGCATGTACAACATATGGCAGGTATCGGCAGCACCCTGAAACCCAGCGATTGACCGCTTCCAGGCTTCTCCGGCAAGGGGCGAAGGATGCTCCGGATGCGACATTTTCCCAACACCCTGTTCAAAAAATTCAACAGGACTTAACCCGTTAGCGCTCAGGAAGTTAAGCATTTCCGGCCCGCTGGGAGGGCATCTCGCTGTTGAATTTTCTAAACACGGTCCCAGCGGATGGAAATCACCTGCCAAAAAAATCCAACAAGATCAGATTATGTAAGTCGATTATGCTCAATCCGTTACGGCGACCGACATTCGATTTTTTCCCCATCCGGCTCTGAATTGGCACGGAATGTGCAGTAGTTCGAGGCAGGAAGGGTTGGCCCCGCATTCCAGCTCTTCCGCCGGATGTTCTCCTGGGGAGGATCGGACCCCTCAGACGGAACATTCCTAAGTCCAGGACGGGATGCTATTTACTGACCGCAAGTATGTCTGAAGGGGGGATTTATGCGTCACTTCATGCCGACGATTTTGGCTGGGGCACTCATCCTCGTGGCAAGCAGCGCGGCTTCTGGCCTCACTTTCACAATAGACCAGGGACCCGCCGGAAGCGTGCCGCCCTACAACGACGGAACACTGTTCGTCTACAACACCTCTCTCGGTCCGACGCCCGATTCGATCCGCACGTTCCTGGTCGAAATGCCCATAGACGCACTGCACGTCGGGGCTCCCGTGAGCGGGCTCATCGCAGGAACCTATGCGGGCAACCGGAGATGGAGCAACGTAAGAGAGGTCGGGACGCTGCTCTTCAGTCTGGATCACGGGGACCCCTTCCCCATCGCCATTCCGCCCGACAGCATGGAGGAGATACGGGCGGCCTGGCAGGCGCTTCCAGGACAATACGTGACCAAGACGGCCCAGGGGTACAACATGTTTTTCGTCGGCGACACTCTTACGGCAACCGAGGCGAACCTGGGTCTTGACCAGCCGCCGAAACAGGGCCTGGCATATGACGACGACGTCGAGGACTTTGACAGCAAGGTGAACCCCGATTTTTCGAAGGTCCCGGTCTTCTTCAGCATCGATGACCGCATCAGTCTCGTCCCGAACCTCCCGTCCGATATCCAGACGGGCGACATCTGGGCCCGGTTCCCCGACGGAGGCACGGCCAAGGTGATCGATGCCGTGACGGACCTGGGTCTCGCGCGCGAGGGCGACGGCTCCCTCCCCAAGTTCTACCAGAACGACGACATCGACGCGATCGTTCTCGTGAACCTCGACGACTGTAACGCCAACAACCTGATCCGCATGGTCACCTACCGCGGCCCGCAGAGCGGCGAGAACGTCACCGTGCCGGTGGACCTCGGGGACGGCCTTCTCTTCTCGCTGGACCCCGAGAGAGACCTGCCCTACCAGAACGCCGGAAAGGGCCCGGGACACTTCCGGCCGAGTCTGCCGACGGAGTACGTGTGGTTCTCCTCCTACCTCGGACTTGCGACGCTCGACAACGTGATCAGCCATACCCAGTTGGGACTGGCCGCCGGGGAGGACATCGACGGGCTCGACCAGGGGATATACAGCTGCGGGATTCCCGAGCCCGGGACGATGCTCCTGGTCGGGAGTGCGACACTCGTTGTGATTGGAGTTGCGGCGCGTCGTCGCATGAAGAATTGAGGCGGTCTTTCAGGAAATCAAGGGGAGGGGCTCCCCAACGCAAGGAATCGCGTTTGGGACACCCCTTGCCGGGACGCACGGAGAAGAACGCAGAGTCATCCCGGCAAGACTCCCTTTTTCGTCCCTCAAAAAAGCGCTCCCGTCCTCGCGGACGGGAGCAACCAGAGCCGGCAAGCTATCTGCTCTCTTGGAACAAATAGCCGCCTCGTTGCGCCGACGTCTCGGTCAGACGTCGGACGCCACAGGGGAGGCAAACTCGCCCCCTCACTGGGAAGACACCGCATGGGCCGCATGTCCTCCCTTATCCTTCACCCCTCAATTCACAGCAAATCGCGTGCCATTCGAACGGGCTTATTCCGTTGAAAGTGTCACACAAGCGCAAGTTCTGCAAAAGGCCGAGGTTCTGCCGATGACGTTTGGAACTTTGTACCGCTCCGAGGGAAGAGTCGTCTCGGATGATGCGTCCCATGTTGAAAAATCTGAACCCCATGACGCGGCAAGACGGCGCACTTCGGGCGTAACAGCCGGAATTGCCACGGGTTATGCGATGATGTTTTTTTTCAACATCCCGAGGGGCCGAGTGATCCTTTTTCAACGCCCCGGATGTCCGTTCCCGCAAGCAGGTCGGCATAAAGTTCGAGCATCCGGCGGGCGTTGATGTCGTGCGTGAACTCCCGGTGGACCCGCTCGCGTGCCTGCTCCCCCAGCTTCCTGCGAAAGCGCTCGTCCCCGAGGAGTCGATTCAGGGCCTCCGCGAGTGCCTCGGAATCCGCGGGCGGCACCAAGAGTCCCGTCAGTCCATCCCGGTTGACGTAGACGACGCCGGTCGTCAGTCGCGTGCTGACCACGGGCACGCCACACGCCATCGCCTCGAGCTGAACGATCCCGAAGGCCTCCGATCGTTCCACGGAGGGCAGGCAGAAGACGTCGGAGGCGTGATAGAAGCACGGGAGGTCCTCATCGGCAATCCTCCCGACGAAGGTGACGCGCGAGGTGAGTTCCAGCGACCGGGTGAGTCGTTCGAGTTCCGTGGTGAGCGGGCCGTCGGAGCCGATCACGAGGTGCGCGTCCACGCTCTTCATCGCCCGGATGAGGTGCTGGATGCCTTTGTAGTAGACGTGTCGTCCGACGAAGAAGACGACGCGCGGCCCGAACCGTTCGCGGAGTTCCCCGACGCGAATCCGCCGCTCGGGGGTCATCACGAAATCGTCCGGGTTCACCCCATACGGGATGACCCGGGTGCGGCCCTTGAAACGGCTCAGCACGGGACTGTGCTCCACGTTCTGGGGGGTGCTGGCGATGATCGCGTCGGCTCGAGAAAGGAATGCTTCGTTGATGTGCCGGTAGAGCTTGAAGAGGTGCTTCTGCCGGATGATGTCCGAATGGTATGCGGCGACCAGCTTGCCCGGCGGACGTGCCAGGAGGTACGCGATCTCCGCCATGGGATTCGGGAGATGAACGTGGACGATGTCGGCCCGGGCGCGGCGGAGCCTGAGGAAAAGCCCGGGCGAAACCGGCGTCGAGGCCATCTGGGCGTAACGTCCCACCCGCACGACCTTGACCCCGTCGATGACCTCTTCCACGGTTAGGCGTCCCGTGTTGCTCGTGAGGACCTCCAGGTCCACGTGGTCCCTGAGCCGCGTGCAGAGATGGTAGCAATGGGTCTCGATGCCGCCCATCTCCGGCCAGTAGTACTTCCCGACGTGAAGAACTCGGGGACGAAAGGGTAAGATCGCGTCGTGAATGGGTGTTCCCCCTTGGTTAATTAGGGACAGTCACCTATTATTTGTTCCTATTATTTGTCTGATGAGTCGTGGATTTGGCGCAAGGCCAAGCGATGGCGTCAGCTGACCCCAAACCTCGGGCTAGCGCCGACAAATAATAGGTGACTGTCCCTAATTAACCAGACAGGTTTCGACGCCCTCGACGTATTTGCGGGAGGTGAAGAGTTCCTCGGCGCGTCTGCGTCCGGCCTGTCCCATGCGTCGCATGTGCGCGGGACTCGCGGCCAGGCGGAGGATCGCGCCCACGAGCGCCTCGGGACTATAGGGCTCGAACAGAGCCCCGGTGACGCCGTCCACCACCGTCTCCCGCAGCCCACCCGAGGCCACGGCGACCACCGGTTTTTCGCAGGCCATCGCCTCGACGACCGCGCGGCCGAACGTCTCCACGAAGATCGCCGGATCGCTTGCACAGACGAGGATGTCCATCCGCTGGAGAAGCGCCATAACGTCTTTCCGCCACCCGAGGAAGTGCACCCTGTCCTTCACCCCGAGTTCCCCCGCTAGCCTTTCCAGGGTGCCCCGATATCCCTTCTCATGCCTCGAGGTGGAGTAAATCTCCTCCCCGACGATCCAGCAGGAGACCTCCGGGAGTTTTTGGGCGAGCGCGGGGAGCGACCGGATCAGGAGGCGCTGTCCCTTCTCCGGACACAGTGCCCCCACCAGGCCCACGACGAGCCCGGAGGACGCCGGGACGTCCCCGGAGGGAGCGAGCCGGCGCGCACGGTCGATCGCGTCGAGGTCGAGCCCGTTATAGACCACCGTCACCCTGCCGGGTCTGCGCGAAAGCCGCGGAAACTGCCCGGCGGTGAAGTGCGAGTTGGCGATGAGATGCACGGGGGCCGCCAGGGCGACCGCTTCCACGAAGTCGCGCAGGACCTTCTTCTCCAGAAGGTCCCGGAAATGCCAGACGACGGGTCTCCGGACGACGCACGCGAGAAACGCCGAGGCGAGGTGGTCCTTGAGGGAATTGGAGTAGGTGAGGTGCGGGTGCACCGAACGGATGGTCCCGGCGAGCCGGCGGAGATACGCTAGCAGGTGGACCGGCACCCGTGCCAGGGACGAGAAACGGAGTGCCGTCCGCGAAAGGACCGAAACGTTCCGGGGAAGCGGACAGAAGAGGACCGGGATGCCGAGCTTCCGCACCTCCTGCGAGACCTCGCCTTCCTCGGAGGCGACGAAGAACGGCCGGAAGCGTCGCCGGTCGAGATGTCGCAGGAGTTCCACGAGACTCTGCTCAGCTCCGCCCATCCGGGGGAAGCTGTCCAGAAAGCAGATCCGCACGGGGGTCCCCACGCACGGGGCCCCACCCGGTCGACCATCCGACATCATTTGCTCCCGTAGATGCGCTCGTACATCGTGAGATATTCGCCGGTCATCACCTTCCGCCACCACGCAGGGTGATCGACGTACCACCGGACGGTCCGGCGGAGTCCTTCTTCGAAATCGACGGTCGGCTGCCAGTGGAGTTCGGTGCGGAGTCTGGTGATATCCATGGCGTAGCGTCGATCGTGTCCGGGTCTGTCCTTGACGAACCGGATGAGACTCTCGGGCTTATCGAGGATCTTGAGGATGAGCCGGACGACGTCGAGGTTCTCTCGCTCGCAGTCGCCCCCGACGTGGTAGACCTCGCCGGGCTTCCCCTCACGCAGGACGAGATCGACCGCCCGACAGTGGTCGACCACGTAGAGCCAGTCGCGCACGTGCTTCCCGTCGCCGTAGACGGGAAGCGGCCTGTCCTCGAGTGCGCTCGTGATCATCAGCGGGACGAGTTTCTCGGGGAACTGGCAGGGTCCGTAGTTGTTGGAACATCGACTGATGATGACCGGGAAGCGGAACGTTTGGAAATAGGCCCGGGCGAGGAGATCGGCGGACGCCTTCGCCGCCGAGTAGGGACTGTTGGGGGCCAGCGGCGTATCCTCGCGGAACTTCCCCGTCGGCCCGAGGGACCCGTAGACCTCATCCGTGGAGACCTGCACGAACCGGGAGACCTTGCGGGCACGTGCCCGCCACAGCAGGTTCTGCGTCCCGAGGACGTTCGTCGTGACGAAGACCTCGGGTTCGAGGATGCTGCGGTCCACGTGGCTTTCCGCGGCGAAATTGACGACGGCGTCGATCCGGTGCTCGCCGAGAATCGAATCGACGAGCGTCCCGTCGGCGATGTCGCCTCGCACGAAACGGTACCGCTCGTCGGAACTCACGTCCGTCAGACTGTCCAGGTTCCCGGCGTACGTGAGCTTGTCGAGATTGACGACACGGACGTCGGCGTGCGTCTCGAGGAGATAGCGGATGAAATTCGACCCGATGAACCCCGCCCCACCCGTAACCAGAACGTTCAAGACATGCCCTCCGAAATCATCTGACGGTTAATTGGCCGGCTTCACCCGGGTGATCTTGAGCCGCCACCCCTGTCTCTCGACGTCGAGAATGACTTCGCGCGGATGGCGGGCGAGAAAGATGTCGCGGTCGCGGACGGCCCGGGGCGGAGCGGCGATTTCGCCCCCGGTGAAGAGCTCCGGGACATACGCTTCTCCCTGTCTTGCGAGAAGGTCGTCGAGCCCGGCGACGGATTTCGCCGGGTCCTCTTCGAAGGGAAAGACCGTGAGGAGCTTCCGGGACCGCTTCACGTCACTGGATATCCGGGTGCGGACTGGCTCGTCCATCAGGATCAGGGCCCCCTTCGGAGTGTTCCCGAAGAGTTCATTGCGGAAGTACGCTGCCTGGTCCATGTGACGCTGGTGAAGGGCGGTCATGGCCGCGTCGCCCGTCAAGAGGAGAAGGACGGCGATTCCGTAGGCGATCCAGACGGGTTTCCCAAATCGCCGGGCGAAGCGGTCGGCCCACCAGGCATAGGTCACGAGGACGAGCGGCAGAACGACCTCGAGGTAGCGCGGCCCGAGGACCAGACTCTCCACCGAACCGAATTGCACCGCCCCTCCGAGTCCCCAGTCGACGTAGGTCATGTAGAAGAACCCGCCCACGAGACCCGCAACCACCAGCGGCCAGCGCAGCGGTCCGCGATAGAGGAAAAAGAGGACCGCCATCCCCGGATAGAGCACGTTGAGGGAGACGCCGTAGCGGAGAAGGTTGAAGGGCACGTGCGTGAGCGAGAACGGCGCCTGGCCGCCCGCTAGTCGGGCCTGAGAAATCCCGAGGAGCGAATGCATGACCGTGACGTTGTAGAGGACCAGAGCGATGAGGGGTGGAGCGGCGCCGAGGGCGAGCATGCCGATCTTCTTCCACACCTCGCGGCGCCCGGTCGGGCCTTCCGGACGGGAGTGCGCCGCGACGAACGCCGCGACGGTCCAGGCCAGAAGGAAGGGCGCGACGAACACCACGGAGGCGGGTCTGGTGAAGATCGCGAGTGCGAAGCAGAGTCCGGCGGCAAGGACGGCACGCCCGGCGACCAGGAGAAAGTAGAATCCGACCAGGAAGAACACGCCCGCCGGCAGATCGTTCACGATGTTTCGACTGTGGTACCAGAGCGTCGGGTCGAGGAGGTAGAGCCAGGAGAACGCCGGGTGAAGTTCGAGCCGGCGAAGGAGCAGGTAGAAGACGACGAACCCCGCCAGGTGCATCAGGATATTGAATGCGAAGAGGGCACGCGGCCCGAACACGGTGAAAGGCACGAGCAGCCACCCCATCCCGCAGTCGTACTCCCCCACGAGACGCCCGTCCACGCGGGAAAAGCGATACAGGTTCACATCGAGCCCCTCGCCGGATATCCTCCCGTTGGCGAAGACGAACGCCATGCTCACGTAGCATCCCTCGTCCGCCTGGGAGTAGTAGGTGGGGAAGAAGAACGTCTGGAGCACGACGTAGAAGAGAATACCGCCCACGAGAACGACCCGGCCGATCCTCTCTTGTCCCTCATCCATGACCTGTCCTTCCTCAAGCCTCCTTCAGTTCCCTCGTCGCTTTCTCTCCGGCCTCCACGACGACTTCCTCGACGCTCTCGCGCTTGCGCGCCACGCAGATGAGCGACACGTGTTTAAAGGGAAGCACGTATTCGCAGATTTTCACCAGGGGCATCAGCCGGTCGAACCAGCGGAGCTGTGCGGCACTGTGGCCCTTCCTCCGGAGAAGCCGATTCACCACGAACCATCCGAGTCCACCGAGCCGGTTGAACCCGATGAGATCGACCACGTCGAACCCCGCCTGATTCACCAGGTTCGCCAGCTCGCCGCGCTCGTAGCGTCGGTAGTGTCCTATGGCGACGTCCATGGGACTCATCAGGGACCGGCTGTGGGGCACCAGAAGGATGAGATTCCCACCCGCCACGAGGATTTCGTAAAACTTGTGGAGCACGCCCAGGTCGTTGCGCAGGTGTTCGAGGACGTTGACGCAGATGATGGTGTCGAACCGTTCCTGAAGGAGCCAGTCGTAGGCCCTGAGCTCGGTCAGGTCGAAGTGCTCGGCGCGGAAGTTCTCCAGGAGTCCGAAGCGGAGACGGAGCATGCGGAGGTAGAAAGGCTCGTAATCGAGACACACCAGCCGGTGCCGGTCGGTGAGGTAATCCGTCAGTGTGCCGATCCCGGAGCCGGCCTCGAGCACCCGATCGCCGATGTACCGCTGGAAGCGGCTCAGCAGCCAGCGGTTGTACTTCCTGGCCTGGTCGTGGACGGTCAGGATGTAATACCCCTCGTGCGAGGTGAACTGCGGGCGGAGGAAGCGGGTGCTGAGGAGCACGGCGATTTTCTCCAGGCGCTCTCGCCAGGTGACGGACGGTTCTTCCTTGAGCGTCGGACGGGGATAGGAGATCGGGACCTCGACGACGCGGATGTTCCACTGGGCCATGCGGGCGGCGAGTTCGACCAGGACGGCGGGGCCCTTCGCACGGAGGACGGTCTGTTTCAGGATGTCGGCACGGAAGACCTTGTAGGAGGTTTCCGCGTCGGTCAGGTTGATGTTGAAGAGGAGGTTGGTGAGACCGGTCATGAAGCGGATGCCTTCGGCCCGGCGCAGGGAGAGCACGCGCCGGAGTCCCCCGGCGGCCATGCGCGAGCCGAAGACCACGTCGGCGACGTTCCGCCGGATCGGGTCCAAGAGCTGCGGATACTGTGCCGGATCGTAGGCCGGGTCCGGCTCCTGGATGATCGCCACGTCGCCGGTCATGTGCTCGATGGCCGTCCGGATGGCCGCCCCCTTCCCGAGCGTCTCCGGATGAAAAACGGCCCGGACGTTGGGATACTGCCGGGCCAGCTCCCCGATCTTGCCGACCGACCAGTCCTCACTCCCGTCGTCGACGATCACGAGCTCGATGTCCACGCCTGCGGGACTCGCCAGCACCCGCTCCACAATCCTCTGGAGACTGTAGTGCTGGTTGTGCACCGGCATCAGCACACTGAGCTTGTGAATGGGATTGTCCATGCGTGCTCCCGAAAAACCACCGGTCTCGACGCCGCCGAGACAAGAACCGGCGCCGCACGCCTTCACCCGGTCAGACGATACTTGACGAGGTAGTAGATGGCTTTCAACCCATCCGTCCACCGTATCTTTTTTCCCTGGGCCACACTCCGCGGGTAGTACCGGATGGGGACCTCACGGATGGTGCAGCCCCGGCGGAGCGCCTTGGCGGTGATCTCCGGACAGAACTCGAAGCCTCTCGACTGGAGATGGATCGTGTCGAGGAGCTTCCGCGGAAAGACCTTGTAGCAGGTGGGTTCATCGCTGATGCGGGTGCGAAAGAGGAGACTCGCCACGAGGGAGACCACCTGTCCTCCCAGGAAGAAGCTCGCGTGGCAGAAGGGATTCTTCCCGAGGGTCCGGGAGCCGTAGACGAGGTCCACGCCGGGCTTTTCGAGTTTGGCCAGGAGAACCGGATAGTCGCGGGGGTCGTATTCGAGGTCGGCGTCCTGGACAATGATGACGTCACCCGTGGCTCTGTCAAACCCGGCGCGCAGTGCCGATCCCTTCCCCTGGTTCCTCGGCTGAATCACCACCGTGATCTCCGGGTGCCGCCCGGCCAGTCCCTCCAGGACCTCCGACGTGTCGTCCGTGGAGCCGTCATCCACGGCGATGATCTCCTTCTCGATCGGAACGGCGAGGACCCGCTCGATAATCCCCTGGACGGTCCGGCCTTCGTTATAGACCGGGATGACGACGGATAGCTTTTTGCCCATGAACGAAGTCCGTGGTTTCCTCGGGTGTCCTCACACGGGTCCGGCCCTGAGGGCCGGTCGGATCAGCATGCCCGGCTCCGGCTCCGCCCGCTCTTGGAAAGCGCGTGCCTCCTCCACAAGGAACGTCATGCGCAAGATAATGGCCGAGCTGATCAGCAACGTGCAGGAGTGGTGGGCGAGGCCGAAGTGCGCCACCCCGGTGAAGAACTCCATCGCCATCAGACACACCCCGAACACCCCGATCCCGTAGAGCTCGCTGCCGACTTCTTCGTCACGGAGCGACCGCCAGATCCTCCGAAGCACAAGGTACCACAGCACCAGGAACACCGCGAACCCGACGAGTCCGTTCTCCACCAGGATTTCCACCACCATGTTGTGCGGGTAGTCATAGACGTCCATCCCGTGCTCCAGGATGACCCATCCTCCGGTTCCCTGTCCGAGGATCGGGGCCTGGGCGAACTGTGCGGGCATCTCCCCGAGGATCCGCAGACGTATGGCGCCGCCCGTCCCATGAGGGCTGTCCTCGGCAACCCAGGAAGAGAACATTCTCTCCTGGATCTCCGGCGCCGCGAGCATCATGAATACGGCCCCGGCAATCGCGAACACCAGCAATCCCGCCACAAACATCGCACGCTTGCCCTTGAAAGCGAGGTAGAACCCCACCGTCGCCACGAAGAGGAACGCGAGGAGGTTGCTGCGCGTCCCGGCGTGGATGATGTAGAAGCACGCAATCGGAAGGATGATCAGAGGGATTGCCTTCCATATCGCCCCCTGACGTCCCGCCGCCAGTCCCAGGAAGGAGGCAAAGATGATTACCACGGCGCCGGAGAGGGAGCCGTGACCCCAGATCTCCATCCCCGCCCACCCCCCTTCCTCGGGACTGAACATCAGCAGGGTCTCAATGGTTCCCCGGGTCGCCAGACTGTAGGCGGAGACGAGAATCACCATGGCGGTCGAGACGAGGATGATCCACCAGATCAAGCGGCGGACGGCGGCATGATCCTGGATGAACACGAAGGTGAGGAACATCGGGGCCATGCCGAAAATGAAGTATTCACCGGTTTTCTGGGAGCCGTAGTGGGAGGCCAGGGTGTAGGTCAGTCCGATGAGAAAGACGATGCCCATGACGACCGCGGTGGCGACGAAGGAGAGGTTCGGACGGCCGATGATGGGTTCCCTTTCGCGTGTCTGCACCATCCGCACCATCAGGAAGAGCAGCACCGCGGGAAGGAAGATGATCGCTCCAGCCGTCGCGAACTCCCTGCGCGTGACCGTGAATCCCAGGAGTTTCAGCGCAAACTGGATGAAATCCTGTCCCACGATGAGCAGGGCCACCAGCAGCTCCGGCGTCCTCGTCAGAACGATGATGCCGACGATGCCGCCGACGATAATGGTCACCCAGAGGAACTGCGTAGACGTCAGTTGCTCCATCGCTGTGCTCCTTGATGAACTCCTGGACGGGGAAGTCCGTCCCCGTCAATCAAAGAACCGGAAAAAGAGTATGCATCCGATGGCTTTCAGACCGTCCTTCCACCCGATTTTCTTCCCCTCACTGTAGTCCCGGCCGTCGTAGTTCACGGGAACCTCGTAGAGCCGCACCTTCTTCCGTGCGATCTTGGCCGTGATTTCCGGCTCGAAACCGAACCGGTTCGACCGGATGCGGATGTCCTTCAGCACCTCGCGTCGGAAAACCTTGTAGCAGACCTCCAGGTCCGTCAGGTTGAGATTGGTGAGCATGTTCGAGAGCGTCGTGAGAAAGCGGTTCCCGACGTAATGCCAGAAGAAAAGCACCCGGCGCACCTCTCCGCCGAAACGCGACCCGTACACCACGTCGGCTCGACCGTCCAGGATGGGTCCGATCAGCCGGTTGTAGTCGCCGGGACTGTATTCGAGGTCGGCATCCTGGACGAGGATGATGTCACCCCGGACTTCCCTGAAAGCCGTCCTCAGCGCCGCGCCCTTTCCCACGTTTTCCTCGTGACGCAGGATGCGCACACTCTCGGGATATTGTTTCCGGATGTTCTCCAGTTTCTCACGGGTGCCGTCCGTCGAGCCGTCGTCCACGACGATCAACTCCACCTCCAGCGGGACCTTCACGGACATCACCTTCCGGATGATGCCTTCCACCCACCTCTCTTCATTGTACACGGGCATGACGACGCTCAGAAGCTTCATGGGTTGGTCTCCGGCGAAGGGCTCCACGGGAGCCAGGTCCGGAGTGTTCCGGGCTCGCGGACCCTTCGCTCCAGGATTCTCATCTCGAACCCGCCCACCGAACGATCGTAAGGCCGCACCACAAAACATTCGTTCGCTTTCTTGAGGACACCGACGCACTCGTCTTCGTAAGGCTTTCGGAGTGCCTCCGTCCGCACCACCTCGCCCCGGACCACCACCAGCAGCACCGGCAGGTCCTTGGTCCGCACGACGAACGGCAGTTCGGCCGGACCGATGAGACGGAGCACCTTGAGTTCCGGGTGGGCTACGGCTTTCACGTACTTCGCCGCGTTCAACCCCACCACCACGGTGCCCGAGGAAGGGAGCATCGAGTCGAGCTGGACCTGACGGTCCGACTCCCGCACGGTGTGCTCGAAGAACTGTCGTGAGATGACCGCGGCGCCCGCGCACAAGAGCACGACGGCCGTCGCTAGCGCCGGACGCACCAGTCTCCGCAGGTGCAGCTTCTCCGCCAGACGCGTGCTCGCTTCCGCGTACGCAATCGTGTAGAACGGCACCACGATGAGCTGGAACCTCAGTCCCCGCACCATGTACTCATACCACGTATTCCCCTGGTCCATCGTGTAGTAGGCACTGAAGAAAATCAGCGACGCGAGACAGGACAATCCCATTTCCCGGCGATACCTGCCCCGCAGAAAGAGCGGCGTGATCAGCATGAGCGGGTACATGGTCATCAGACTCTTCACGTAGAACGGGAGGTACCTCACGAAATACGTCCAGCGGAAGTATCCTCCCGCTATGCCCATGTACCCGTTTGAGAACGGTCCGTTAAAGAAGATCGTGTTGATCGTCGCAAGCACCAGGAGGCCCGGAAGCATCCCGAGCCCCATCCAGAACCAGCGGAACCGGGGCGCGTCCGCGCCGGAGGCGCTTCCGGAGCGACGCGGCATCAGGTCCTCCACGAAGGTCACCAGTGCGAACATCCCGATCACCGGGAGATTGCTCAGCTTCAGGAGGATCGCGAGTCCCATCACGAGGCCCGCCACGAAGTAGTTCGGCCGCTCACGGTGAAGGAGAACCAGCATCAGGACGACGAGTGCCGACGACGGAACGTCCACCATGATCATCCGACTATACAGTATAGACGTCGGATAGAGAAGGTAAAGCATCGCCCAGAGGGGACTGAGTCCGCGCCGACGGAGCACGTAGATCATTCCGCCGAACGCCAGCACGTGGGCCACCGTCCCCAGCAGGCAGGAGCTGCGCCACCCCGCCTTTACGAACGGGATCAGAAGCGCGGAACACAGCGGCGAAAGCGAATACACCGTCCGGTCGAAATGAATCCCGTCCGGACGGGGTTTCCAGAACCACGCCTCACTCGACCGGTCGAACGCCTGACCTCTCATCAGATACCCCGCCATGGCGAGATACCGTTCCTCGTCCACCGAAACCGTCGTCCGCGGGTAGAACAGGACCAGCAGTGTCAGCACGAACGCCGACCCGATCAGCCAGACGACCCAGGCCTGACGCCTTTCATCCACGACCGGCGACGCTCCGGCCGCAGCCGCAGCCGCGTCCGTCCGTTCGAGCTTGCCACGAGCGTCACTCACCGGTCATCTCCTCCGAGGAATCGCATCGTTCACCCCGGTCCCGTGGACTTGCGGATACGACTCTTGAGTTCGAAGACGTAGTACGAGTGATGCGAGCCGAGCTCGAGAACCCGCCTCAGCAGAGGATGCGTGAAATAATCCGCGGGGTCATAGTGAAACTCCTGGATCAGCTGGTAGTGGTCCCGGAACCACCGGATCTGCTCCTCCGTGAGCTGATAATGCTCGAACGTCCGGAACTCAAGGATGTGCTGCCGCTCAACCAAGAACGTCGGCCGCTTGTCCCTGAGGAACTGAAACCACCAATCCTTCGGATGGTTCCGTCGATAGTCCGTGATTTCGGGGGTCCCCAGGCCCACCTCATCGTATGTGTATAATTTCGAATAGAACGGGATGTACCCGGCCGGCTCCAGGAACAGGGTGTCGCCCGGCGACGAACGCGACTCGATGTAGGTCCCCACCCGCGTGCGGTACAGGTGCTCCTGCGTCCCGCGATTCAAGGAAAGACAGAATTGGCCCGCCCCCAGGACGCCCAACACCAGGACAGCGCCCAGCCAGCACCACCGGCACACTCCGGCGGACCGCGCCGCACACCACGTCACGATCATCGCGAGGACAACCGCCCACGCAAAAAAAGCACTCGGCCAGAAATACCAGGGGAACATGATGACCCCGCCGTAGGCGTATGCTAGCGGAACCAGGAGCGCACACGCCGCTAGGCAGGCGATCGGCACACGACGCTGAGCCTCCGGCCAACTGCGGATGACCGAATAGATGCACAGCAGAACCATCGGAAAACCGAATACGAAGCTCCACCTCTCCAGTCGATGCACCTCGAGCGGGACCAGGAAGCTGTTTCCGAAGAACACGCTCCAGCAGCGTCCCGCGATCGCAGCGACCGACCGGGAGGGGTGGTACGCCACTTCCTTGGCAATGATCGTCTGGTTGAGGAGCGAGCCGAAGTAGAGGTAGTTGAAGCCGGCCACCGTCACGGCGCCCAGTGCGACACTGCCGACTGCGGGCCAATGGATGCGTCGCGCTTTCCAGGAGAGACCCGCTGCAAGGATCCCGGAGAAGGCGATCGCGTCCGGTCTGACCCATGGAAGAAGTGCCAGTGCCGCTAGAGACCAGACCCGCGTCCGCTCCTCCACTAGTCCCCGGAGCCCCAGGGCAATGAGGAACACCAGCATTGAGGTCTCCAATCCCGTGTAACTGGTCACGAGACTCACGGGCAGCAGGCTCAGCACCACCCACAGGGCGACGCGGCGCCGAAAATCCCCGAACAGGACCGCTCCCGCCAGATAGGCTCCGCTGACAAGGAACACCGTGTTCACTGCCACGGTGACCGGAATGAACCGGTCCCCGGACAGCCGACGAATCAGTGCGACGAGGAAAGCGTAGCCGTGCGCGGTGACGGCGGAATCGCGGTGCGGCACGTTGAACGAGTAGTAGCCGCTGTCGGCCAGGTTGACGGCACACCGGAACAGGATGAGTGCGTCTTCCTGGAGGTGGTGCGTAAGGTAAAACGGCACGCGGAAGAGCACCAGCACAAGCCCGATGACGGCCACCCAGGCAAGCCTGGCGTTTTTCCCGGCGTCCACGTGTTGATCCAGCGTCGGATCCATCCCTACGACCTTTCCGAGAGCTCGGCGAGGAAATCGCGCGTCTGGCGTGCGCTTTTCTCCCACCGGAAATCTTTCACCCGCTCGAGACCTTTCGCCCGCAAGTCTGCATGCAGCCGCTCGTCGCCCAAGAGCGACCCGATCGCCCGCGAGAGCTCTTCCACGTCGCGCGGATTCACCAGGAGCGCCGCGCCCCCGGCCACCTCCGGCATGGCCGAGACGTTCGAGGTCACCACGGGTGTTCCCAGTGCCATCGACTCGACGATGGGAAACCCGAACCCCTCGTAGAACGACGGGTAGGCGGTCAGACGTGCCCCGGCATAGAGCGACCGCAGATCGTCGTCACTCACCCGGCCCAAAAACCGCACCCGCTCCGACATCCCCAGTTCGTCGATCAGTTCTTTGACGGCGCGGACGTCGTACCTCGGCTCTCCCACGTTCATCAGCATGACCTCACGGTGGTCCGCCGGAAGCTGAGCCATGGCACGGACGAGATTCGGCAGGTTCTTCTTGGGTCCGTTGTCGCCGGCGATGGTCAGCACGTAGGGACGCCGGGCGCCGAATCGCGCCAGCACCCGCAAGATCTCCTCCTCCGTCGGCCTTAGGCAGAGTCTCGGCTCGACTCCCGGGTACGCGGTCCGGACCCGACGTTCCTCGAAACCCGTCGCCTCGAGGATGTCGCGGCGGCTCGTCTCACTGATCGTGACGATGCCGAGACATTTCCGCACGACGCGGCGGAAGGAAATCCTCCTCAAGAGCACGGAATGCCACGGGTAGAACTCCGGGAACTTCGCCCACACCATGTCATAGACAACCACCACGAGCTTTCCCCGCGTGGGAAACGCCGGCACCCCGGGCGAAATAAAGAGCTCGTGATCGCCGATGAACGTCTCGACCAGCGGCCGCCCGGTCAGCATCCATGCGAGCGCGAGTGCCCGGTGAGACATCGGCAGCACCTTCTCCCGGAGTCGGTCACGCACGAGTCCCGGCACGTCCTCTTCCCCGGCGTATGTGCTGCTCCGAAAGAGCGTGAACTCGTCTTTCTCCTCGAGACGCGTGAGGCCCCCGAGAATCCCCGCGACGTAGCGTCCGACACCGGCCCGGTTCCGGTAGAAAGGCTCAACGTCCACCGCGATCCTCAACGCCTTCCCCTCCCCGCTCCGCGAGCCAGGCCCTGACAAAGGTCCTCGTGTTCAGAGGAATGACCCACGGGCGTCTCCAGCCTTCGATGAGCACACGGAAGAAGAACACGCGCAGTGCGACGGCAAACCGCTCGTGCCTGCCCGCGTGCTGGTTCAGGAAATAAAAGAGGTTCCGGAAATAGCTCAGCGGTCTCACCCGTTTCATCCGGATGCCCCCCGCAGGAGCCCGGAGGTGAATCAAGACCGCCTCCGGATCGTGAACGATCTTCCCCCCCGCCCTCGCCACCCTCACCGAGAGGTCCATCCCCCAGAGATAGGCGTTCTCGCGAAACCGCTCGTCGATGAGACCGACATCGAGGAGCACCCGTCGGCGGAAGGACATGTTCCCTTCCGCGACGTTGGGAACTCTCACGCGTCCTGCGTAATCATGACGGAAAAAGAAGTATCCGAAACGGGTGTTCCGGCACACCGAAGGCAGGCGTCCGAGCGCGGAGCGTCCCCGCTCGAGCACCAGTCCCGTCACCCCGCTCACCGAAGCATCCGCGTAGTTCCTCAGGTGCTTCCCGATCAGTCCGGGCCTAAGGGACACGTCGTCATCGAGAAAGAGCACCACGTCACCCGAAGCCTCCCGGATGCCGAGATTTTCAGCCTCGGTGACGCTCGGGTGGTCCATACGGATATATCGGATGGAATGCTTCACGGACTCAAGGTAGTTCAGGGTGTTGGGGAGGTGGTTTTCGGTCTGGTCAATCACCAGAACTTCTTTGTTTTCAAAAGGTTCCGCCAATATTTGACTGAGCGTAGCGCACAGAACTTCCTCCCGCCTGTAGGTTGCGACGACCACCGACACTTTGATACCTGAGGGACTCACCGAATCTCCTGAGTGGGAGGGCCTCGACCGTCGGCATCGCATCCGTCAGCCGCACTCCTCAGGTCCACAACTTCATCGAAAGTTTCCTAGCGCGTCTGGCCCATGCTCTCGGGATCGGTCGACGCTCCTCCAGACACCTCGGCAGCTCCCGCAGACTGTCGATGATCCCCCGGATAAAGAGTGGGAGTTTCCCCATCCGGATGGCGAGGCTCAGTGCCCTGCCAAATCTGGGAACCAGCAGGGAGAGCATCAGAGTGAGCGGTATGACCCTCAGGGCGAGCCAGATGGAGTTGCGCACCTTGAAATAGATCTCGCGCTCGGGATTCAGGGGTGCGCCCGGCTTGGGTGACGGATGCCAGACCTGGACGTCGGTGCGTCGCATGATCCGCCAGCCCGAAGCCACAATCCGCAGTGCTAGGTCGGTATCGACCCCGCCGATGAAATAGGGCTCCCAGAAAAGTCCCACCTCCTCCAGTGTCTTGCGTCGGATGGCGACGCCGCCCGTGCAGAACCTCGCACATTCGTAAACCATCGGCACCTCCGGACCGACCCGCAGGCTGTAGGGCCACTCCTTCCCCGTTCGAGGGTCCGCAATCCGAAACGCCACTGCCCCGCATTCCGGGTCGGCACGGAAGTTCGTCACAACGGACCCAACCGCCGCGTCCCCCTCCAGCACGCAGTCGTCGTCCAGAAACACGATGAATTCACCAGAGGACGCCTCGATCCCCCGGTTGCGTCCCGTCGCCGTCCCCACGTTCTTCCGGTTCGCCACCACCTTGACCGACGGGAAGCAGGAACGGACGAACTCCGCCGTCCCGTCGGTCGAGGCGTTGTCCACGACGACGATCTCCAATTTGGGGTACTGCTGGTTCCGGGCGCTCATGATCGTGTGGACCAGTTGATCACGCCGGTTGTGCGTCAGGATCACAAAGGAAACCAACGGCCAATCCATCGTTCGCCTTTCCAGGCTGTCCCTGCGGCTACGGTCTCACTTGAAGATCATCCACTCGGCCGCCCGGTGACGTGCGAGGCCGAGCCTGCGCAGGCCGGACCGGAGCACCCGTCTCCAGCCCCTCAGATACGTGGTGTCGAGCGCCTCCTCCTCGAGTGCCGCGAAGTCTCCCGTCCGACGACCCTTTCGCACGGCCTCCTCCAGAATCCGGGGAAGTCCCGCCGCGTTCTTCTTCCAGTCCAGGTGCTCCACGGCATAACGCCGCGCCGCCTCCTTGAACGCACCCAGATCGGACCGTCGCTCGACGTAGTGCCTCATCGCCTCCCTCACGTCCTCCGCCCGGCAGTAGCTCTCCGCCCAGTAATACCCGTCGTACCGTCCGCGGTATTCGTAAGGCTTCACCAGACGCCCGTTCTTCCCCTCCTCGACGAATTCGCTCATCGGCGGACAGTCGGTGGTGATCACCGGAAGTCCGCACGCCAGCGCCTCGACGATGGAGAGACCGATCCCTTCCAGCAGGGTCGGATAGACGTACACGTCCCCGCGGTGGTAGAGCCCGGGCGCCGTGACCGTCTTCTCGATCACCTCGATGCGTGCGTCCTTCCTCGCGATCTCCTCCACGCGGGGGTAGTTCCTCAGCGGCACCTGCGTGTGGAGCACGAAGCGTGAGTTGGCCTCCAGGCCGTGGAACGCCTCGAGCGCCAAGGCCGTCCCCTTGCGGATGGGGTCCCACCCGGCCGAGTGAAAGAACACCACTCCCCGCTCCTCCGCCGGCTCCGTGCTCGCCTGGAAGAGCGAGCAGTCCGTGCCCCAGGGGATGTACAGTGCTCCCGGGTGGTCCCGGAACACGGAGTAATGTCTGCGCGTGTTGCACAAGAGCAGGTCAAAGAGTCCGAAGAGGCCCACCGTCTTGGACGTGTAATAATCCACATAGGTAGCCAATAGCGGCGCGGTTTCCCGTCGTGCGAACACCACCTGCGACCAGTCCGACTGCTCATTGAAGAGGATCAGGTCGAGCCGGCGGCTCTCGGCCCAGCGCTTGAATTCACGCCAATGGAACCCGGTCCAGCGGAACCCGTGCACCTCCCGGCCCCACGTCACGTAGTCCCCGTCCCAGTTCGGGTCTCCCCTGGCGAACTGCTCTCCGCCCCGGGCATAGATGTAGACCTTGTGAGTCGGCTCGAGCACCTCCCGGTAGGCCCTGGAAACCATCGCGGCCCCGCGCTCGAACCATGTCGTCACGATGCCGACGTTCATCCGACGTTCCTCTTGCAGAGAAGGTTCACGAAGACGCCGGACTTCTCCGGAAGCGTCTCCAGGTCGCTTCCGTCCTCCACCGGTCTCATCGTCTTCCGGCCCTCGTCGATCTGAAACACGCTGAAGCCGATCTCCCGGAGCATCCGCAGGAATTCGGCCGTGCTGCTGTGCGCGGCCCTCAGTCCCATCGGCCACAGTTCGGCGGCGACGCACAGATTGCTGTTCTTCGCCATGAGCCCGCGTGCACCCTCGATGACCCGGCTGTCGGCCCCCTGCGTGTCGGTCTTGATGAACGAGACCTTCCCGCTGTAGTCCTTGAAGTATTCGTCCAGCGTGGTCACATCGACCTCGATGGACCGGTGTCCGTCGCCGAAATCGTAGAGGCTGTGGTCGCCCGGCCTCACGTCGGAGAGGTGGAGCCGGTCCTTTCCAACCGTGTTGGAGACCGCCTTCTGGACCAGGGTCACGTTCCTGTACCCGTTCACCTCGACGTTCTTCTTGAGCAGCACGAAGTTCTCGGGACACGGCTCAAAGGCGAAGACGTGTCCGGAGGGGCCCACGCACCGGGCGAGGATCAGTGTGTAGTATCCGATGTTGGCGCCCACGTCCACCGCCACGTCGCCCGGCCGGACCTCTTTCTGCACCAGTTCCGTCTCCAGCGGCTCGTAGATCCCCCGGACGGAAAGTCGCAGACTGTCGTTCGGATCGAGGAACATCCGGTGTCCCAGGACCAGGCCGTAGTCGCTCTTGAGGTGTTTGAACAGAAACTCACTCACGACCCGCATCGGGTAGAACTTCCCGATCCCGTGTCCGCCGAAGACCTGAATGCCCTTCCGGAACATCGCCGCAAGAATCCATTTCATCTCGTGCTCTCCACGGGCGTGCTCAAACCCGTACGGGCGACGCATGCCTCGCCCCTGCCCGCCGGCGGCTCGCAAAGCAGGATGCACACCCTCTGTACTCCAATGCGGCAGGACGGGGCTTGTTTCGGTTAATTAGGGACAGTCACCTATTATTTGCCGGCGCTAGCCCCTAGGTTTGGGGTCACGCTGACGCCATGACTTGGCCTAGCGCCAAGTCCGCCACTCATCAGACAAATAATAGGTGACTGTCCCTAATTAACCGTCCGGGCCCTCTTCCCGTAGTTCCGCCAGGCGAGGTACCCCGAGCCGAGTGCGACGGCCGTGGCGGCCAGGAACCCCAGAAACCGGACAATGAATAAATCGACGTAACCCATGCCGTAACTGAAGACGCCGACGCACGCTCCGGCGAACCAGATCCTCCGGATGACCCCCCAGGAACAATAGCCCATGATCCCGCAGTAGACGAGCCCGAGGACCGTGAGCATGCCGTACGCCGCCGAGAAGGCGTTGGCCAACCCCTCGGGGCCGAAGGAAGTCCAGGAGTAGACCAGGATGAGCAGGAGTGCGGCCCAACTGCTGTTGATGGCGAAGGCGCTCCACATGGCGCCCCGGGAAGCGATGGCCGAACCCGCGATGGTTCCGAACGCCTTCAGCCCGCCGACAAAGAGCACGGCCAGCAGCACGGCCCGCGCCCCGGGGTACTCGACGAGGTTGCGTCCGTAGAACGCGATGACGGTGCCCGAGAAGCAGGAGAGGAATGCCACCGTCGGCAAGACGACGAGCATCAGTGCGAAACAGGTGGCGTTCTGGATCACTTCCTCCTTCGCGCGGCCCTTCACGTCCAGACTGAAGGAGGAGAGCATGGGGAGGAGGATGGCACCGATCTGGCTCGCCAGGAGCGTGATGGGAAGCTGCCACTGGTTGGCGGCGTTGAAGACGCCCAGGGAGTCGTAGCCGTGTTCGGTGTTGGCGACGATGGCGTTGGCCGCCCAGACGACCGGGACGACCATCGCGCCGCTGATCAGGGCCGGAAGGGCGAAGTGCCAGAGGATGGGGAGTTCCGAGCGGACGTTGCGGAAGGCCACGTGCACGTTCTCCCTGCGGACGAGAGACCGGAGTGCGACGTGGTTGATGACCCACCCGGCGGCCGCCGAAGCCGCAAGCGCCCACACCGCCCCGCGCAGCCCCCCGTAGTAGACCCCGACGATCATCAGCGGGAAATTCAAGATCCCTCGAAGGAAGCTCGTCCACGCAATGGTCCGGAACGACTCGAAACCGGCGAGCGTCCCGAGCTGCACGCCGTTCAGCGCCTCGAAGAGCAGGGTCAGACAGCCGATCCGCAGTTCCGGCACGAGGTGCGGGGCGTTCATCGTGCGGGCGGCGAGGTACGGCGCGAAGACGAGGAGCACGAGGGCGATGACGGAGGCGGAGCAGAAGCTCACGGTGGCAGACATCCCGATGACGCGGCCGGCGCGGTCCCGGTCGGCCTGACGGTACTCGGCGACGTACTTCGTCGTCGTCATTCCGAGACTGAGTCCGGCGAACACCCCGAACATCATCACGGTGCTGCGGATCATGCTGAACTCGCCGAACGGCTCGCGGCCGAGCATGCGGACGACGAGCACCGAGGCGACCAGTCCCAGTCCCTGCGCCACCAGCGTCCCGACCGTCGACCAGAACGTCCCCCGCACCAGCCGCCGCCTGAGCGAACCGTGCGGCAGGTAGGCGTCGATCCACTCCCTCAGCGAGTCCATCGTGCTCTCGATGCTCATCGAAGCAACTCCCGGGTCCATTCGGCCGATTTGCCGCCGCCACGAGGAAGATGCGTCATATCAGTTTCGGCGACACTCGCCGCAGATGTCTGGGCTGCTTGTGCGTCCGGGGTCTCCGGTCACGGAGAGCGCGAGTCGCCCCCTTCAGCGAATCGACCGCGCCGCGGCCCCACGGAATGGGGTTTCCCGACGAACAGGCACGTCGGTTCCAGTCAATCACCCTTCTTATTCGGCGCTGGCTGCTCTTCGTTGAGTATCAGGATCTCAGGCGACTCGACATCGTTCACCTTCCATCGAACCCTGTAGACACCTGGTGTATTGAACCATAAAATGCTCTTTTGCCTCATGTCCGAATACCAAATCTTCGTCTCCGATGGACGGATGACTATCGGTTCGTACGGTCCCGTCCAGTAGCCCTCGAGCCTCCTGCCATCCGGCCTGGTCACCACAAGTCTATTCGCCTTCTCGCTGAGCCCCGAGGTCACCACGTCCTTCTTCCCCTTGTTCTCCGCTATGAGTGCCAACGTAGGGCCTGGCTTATTCAGGCATACGGCGATCCTCAACTGCAGCCCGGCATCCTTGGCCTCTTCCGGCGGGGGCTGGTCGGCTCCGCCAGCGACAACGCAGCACAGCGAGAGGCCAAGAACGGCCGTGAATCCCAAGAAGGAGCACGAGGAAAAGTGCGCGGTGTACGAACCCTTGGCCTCTTTCATCGTTTCTCCCCCTTTTCGCCCCCAACGGTTACGGTCACGACCCCTCGGTTCACGATGTCCACCTTAGTTGTGAAGCGGACACCCACCTGGTCGCCCAGGATGCGCTCCACCAGCCGCCTCCCGATCTGAACCTCTTTCTCAGGGCGATTGCGCCCGGCCCCTGTCATTCGGGCGACCAGTTCATCCGTGGGGTGCGTCGCCCCCTTGACCGCCGCCGGCCATCGCTTGCCGGGGGGCAAGACGAACTCGTCTCCACCGTAGCGCAGTCTCACCGTCCCGTCGGCCTGGACCCCGAGGACTTCCAGTCTCTCAAGAAACCGGAACTTGGCCTTCTCAGGGAAACACTTCGCCACTGGCCCGACCTCGGGGCCTCCCCCCAACGCCTCGATGTCCAGGGAGGCCGGAAGCGTATCCACTCGGTATATGTACCTGCACACCAACTGAAGCCACTCGCCCGCCGGGCGGCGAGCCCCCTCGGGGAAGGAAACCCGGTGGGATATCAGGAGGCGGACATCGTCCGCGATGCGTCCGTCTTTCAGGATGCCGGATGCCTCTATTCTCCTCCGCCCGGAATCACCGAGTTTCTCGTGCAGTGGGTTCGTGATCACCAGGGCGGCCGACGCGCCTTCAGAACGCCAGACAGGCTCGAGCCCCCCGAAGGGATCCATCGAGAAAAAGGGCTGCAAAAACCCGTCCCGGTTCTCTTCCTCAATATGCAGGTGGAGAACCCTGCGGCCTTCATCGGCCGGGCCGACCCCTTTAAGCCCCTTCAGATCGGTGCTGAACTCTTCCTTGACGGGGGGCTCCTCCTTCGCCGTACGCTCCTCGCCAGCAGCGGTCGCCGGTTTCAGCGACAGACCTGAACACCCGATCAGAACCGCAAGACCTGTAACGGTTGAAAACAGTCTGACCTGATTCATTTTGAGTCCCTCCTGCGGACTTGGGTTGACACCGCGATGGAGTGCCGGACCCACACGCTGCCAGAGGCACAACCTTCTGAGGTGGTCAGGCCTTTCTGTGCGGCGGAGGGGCCGGATGCGTCCTGTCGCCTTGGACAGTTCCGCCAGCATGTTTGCAATCGCATCCTTCCTCATCGCTTCCACGCCCGCCTTCCAGTTAATCCCCTTTCTTGTCCGGGGCATCAGGGACCGGCCAGCACGTCCACGATCCGGCGCGGCGCGACGGTCACGGAGACGCCTGGAGCGTCAGGGCGAAATGTCTGCAAGCGGTGCCGGGGACGCCGGGGGCATACCCCAGCCGCGAGACCGTGAACCCGGCCGCCTCCAGAAGTCCCATCAGCTCATCCTTGGTATACAGGTACACGTGATCGTCGATGAATTTTTCCCGGCGGACGGTCCCGGGACAGGGAATCTCGTCCAGACGGGCGTAGTACTTCGTCACCCTTCCCCACGCCGACGCATCGGGGGTGCTGAGATAAACCCTTCCGCCGTCCGACAGGAGCCCGCGGATCTTCTTCAGCGTGGGCAGCGGGTGAAAATTCAGATGCTCGAGAACCTCCGTGAAGATCACCGTGTCAAAACGGACGTCCCACGGAAACGGGTCCAGTTCAATGTCGCTGACGGCGAACAGAAGCCCGTGCCGCTGGACGAGTCTCTCCGTCAGGAAGTAGTTGATGGGGATGCGGTCGATGCAGTAGACCTGTCCGCCCAGCACTTTCTTCGAGTAGACCGCGAGGGTGCCGTAGGCGCAGCCGATGTCCAGGGTCTTGTGCTGGGCGCCGCGGGTCCCGTCCTCCTCGATCCATTGCGGGATGGGCAGCCAGTAGTACATCTCCTCGGCACGGTAGGTCGCAGCATAGTACGAGAACTCGGCAATCTCGTCCTGGCACCTGACCAGCACCTTCCGCCAGGGCTTCGGTCGGGGGACTCGTATCCCCAGCTTCTCGCAAAGGGCGGAAAAAGGGGTCAGGAGTCTTTCCATCAGGGCTCCTGACCCCTTTTTCGCCGGAGCAGGGACTCTACTTCCTGGCCTGGGAAACATATGCTTTCCGTCGCCTTTCCGGCGCGCGCCGCTCATCCGGAACGTGCCAGCACGTCGACGATCCGGCGAGCCGCGACGCCGTCACCATAGGGGTTGGCAATGCGGGCACGACGCTCGTACTCCGCCGGGTCCTCCAGGAGTCGCACGGCTTCCTCGCAGATCCGTCCGACGTCCGTGCCCACGAGCCGTGCGGTCCCCGCGACGAGGCCTTCGGGCCGCTCCGTGGTTTCCCGCATCACCAGCACCGGTTTGCCCAGACTCGGGGCCTCCTCCTGCACGCCCCCGGAGTCCGTCAGGATCAGACGACAATGGTCCATCAGCCAGACGAACGGTTCGTAGGAGAGAGGCTCCACCAGTCGGATTCGCTCATGCCGGCCCAGGAGCTTCTTCACCGGCCTCTGGACGTTCGGGTTGAGGTGCACCGGGTAGATGAGTGCGGTCTCGGGGAACCGCTCGACGACCGCGAGCATCGCCCGACACATCCGCTCGAAGGCTTCGCCGAAGGACTCGCGCCGGTGAGCCGTCACCAGGATCGTCTGATAGCGTCCGACCAGTTCCTCGACTCCCTCCGGGAGCACGGGTTTCTTCCGGCGCACCTTGTCCAAGACCCACAAAAGCGCATCGATGACCGTGTTGCCGGTGACGAACACGCGTCCGGGAGGGATGCCCTCGCGCAGGAGGTTCGCCCGGGACGTCTCCGTGGGCGCGAAGCACCAGGTCGAGATGCGGTCGGCAAGGCTCCGGTTCATCTCTTCCGGCCAGGGCGCGCTCATATCGTAAGTGCGCAGACCCGCCTCGACGTGTCCCACCGGGATCCTCTCGTAGAACGCCGAGAGCGTCCCCGCGAGCACCGTGGTCGTGTCACCCTGGACGAGGACGGCATCCGGCCGACGCTTGCGGTAGGTCGCGGTCAATCCCTCAAGGAGTCGTGCCGTCAGTCCGGAGAGTTCCTGGTTCTCGCGCATGACCTCGAGGTCTTCGTCCGGCTCGAGCCCGAAGACGGTGAGCGCCTGGGAGAGCATCTGGCGGTGCTGTCCCGTGGAGACGAGCAGACACTCGAACTGCTTCCGCCGGCGCAGCTCCATGACGACCGGCGCCATCTTCACCGCCTCCGGCCGGGTCCCGACAAGAACACACACTTTCCTGATGGGATGCTCGCTCATATCGCTTGTCCGATCCCGCACAACCCCCGGTCGCCACAGGGGTTCCTGACATTTGACATTGTGGGTGCTGATGTAGTGCGCCGCCCTTGTGGGGCGCCCCTTTCCGGCAATCGCGCCGGCCCACCAGGGAGCCGGACTACATCACGGAAAGAGGCCGGTGCCAAATCGTCATGTGACAACGCACCAGCGACCCTGTTCACAGCACTTCCATTTTCTGGACTTCCGCCTGCGCGACGGCGGGTCCCCTGTTGAGTGCCTGTCGGAACACCTGGAGGAGCTCACGCAGGAGGTGCGGCGCACCGAGCCGCAGAATCCCCAGATAAGCCAATGGGCTCAGGAGAAGGACTCCGGCGGCGTACGCAACGATGTTCCTTCCCAGCACCCACCAGAGCAGTCCGACCGTCAGAGCCATCGCCGCCGCCGGACCCAGAACAAAGAGCTGGTTCTTGAGCTGCTCCCGCACGCCGCAGCCGATCCGCTTCCCGTTCGCGTGTGCCGCCAGGAACCACACCGGCACCTCCAGGAACGTCGTCACCGCCGCTCCAGCGATGCCCCAGTACCTCGTGAGCGGATACACCGCCGCCGCCACCAGCACCAGATGCAAGAACTTCAGTCTCTTGATCACGTCGAGATGTCCGAGTCCGAGGAGCACGGAGACGTTGATGGACGTGATGGCGGTGGCGTAGACGCCCAGTGAGAACATCTGCAGCGGGAACACCATGCCGGCGTATCGCAGCAGAGGCGACGCATGGGTCGTCCCCGTCTCCCGGCCTCCGAACGCGGCGACCGCCGGGGCGAGTGCGGCGATTCCCAGACACACCGGAAGCACCACCACGACCATGAACCGCTGGACCCGGAGCAGTGCACCCCTCAGACGGTTCCGGTCGTCCTGCATCTTCGCGAACGCCGGGAAGATGATCCGGTTCACCACCGACGTCAGGAACACCGAGGGGAGCGTGCCGAAGCCGAACGCCAGCCGGTAGAGTCCGAGCTGTGCCGTTGCAAGGACCCGTCCGACCACGAACACCGGCCCCTCCAGACGCAGGAACTCGAACACCTGTGCGAGGTAGAGGTGTCGGCTGCGGCTCCACAGCTCGCGTGCCATCCGGATGCTCCCCGCCAGTCGCACCCGCACCGGCAAAATGACAAACGAGAAGACCAGGAGCAGCGTCACCCGGATCATCTCGGCGACGACCAGTGCCAGCACGCTCCGGAACACCAGGCCCAGCACGATGGCCGAGACGACGGCCAGCATGGCGCTCCCCTGCTGGACGAGCACCAGGCGGTGGAACGCCAGTCCCCGGACCGCCGTGATGACGCCCGCACTCACCAGTCCTTCCATCAGCAGGACCACCGAGACGAGTCGAAAGAGGTTGACGAGTCTCGGCTCGCGGAAATACCCGGCGAGGGCCGGGGCGAGTGCCACGAGGAGTGCTCCCAGCACGAGTCCGCGCAGCACGTTGAACCACCATGCCGTCATGAGCACCTCGGGCGTGTCGCCCTCGCGGTGCTGCACGGCCACCATGTTGACACTGGTCTCGGAAACGGACCTCAGGAGTTGGAGACTGACCGCGATCGCCGCCCACAGCCCGAAATCCTCCCTGGTCAACAGTCTCATCAGGACGAACGAGCGCACCAGCAACATGCCGCTCGTCGCGAGTTGGGAAAGGAAGAGCCACTTTCCCCCGCGGACCACCCGACCCATGAGTCCCGGACCTTTGCCGGCTTCCTGTGTCAAGATACATGTCCCAATCAACCATGCGTGCGAAAGATACAAGTCCGAAATCCGAAGTCCAAATGGCGAATCAAACCCGAAGACCGAATGACGAAGGAATAGCCCCCGCGACCGCCCTCCTTCATTCGGCATTCGTGCCCGCCGCAGGCGGACAAGCTTCGTCATTGATTCGACATTCGGATTTCGGATTTGAGGCTGATCACCCGCCCCGGAATCCGTCGGGCGCCTCTTATTCGAAACCCATTTCCCGGTTCGTCCAGAGCTCGCTGGAGAGTTCCCGTTCGAGCTTCCGGCGTCTCCGGATCCGGCCCAGGGACGAGATCGCCTGGAAGGACGCCGACAGGAAATCCCCGGCGACGCGCGCACTGTGCGTCTCGAAGACGGATATCAGGTCGCGCACGGCCTGTGCGGCGAACACCAGGCACGCGCGTCCCAGCGTCTGTCGGGGGTTCTTGAGGGCCAGGATGTATTTCCCGCGGATCATGTTGAACCGTCGGATCCGTTCGAGCATCAGGAAATTCCCGGTGGCCTTGTGTCCGTGACAGATTCGAGTCCGAGGCGTGATGCCCACCTTGTACCCGTGACTCAGCGCCCGTCGGCAGAGGTCCTCTTCCTCGGCGTAGATGAAGTACGCCGGGTCAAAGAGACCGATCTTGCGCACGGTGCTGAGTCGCAGGAGCACGGCCGCCCCGATGATCCGGCTGGTCGGAACGAACTCCGCCTGGAGGAACGACTTCCCCAGCCGCTCCTGGAGGACGAGCGTCCCGAAATCCGTCTCGAATTCCGCTCCCTCGTAGTCGTACTGCAGTGGACTCAACACGGAGACGTCGTGTTTCTCGGCGATTCGGACGAGGGTCTCCAGCGTGCCCGGGTCCACGCGGGCGTCTTCGTTCAGAAGGAACACGTAGTCGTCGCCGCGGCTGATGGCCCGTCTCAGGACACGGTTGTTGGCACAGGCGAAGCCGATGTTCCGCTCGCTGGTGATGAGTTCCACCTGCGGGAACTCCGCTTGGACGATCTCACGCGTGCCGTCGGTCGATGCGTTGTCGAAGACCACAACGCAGGGCTTCACCCCGCGACCGGCGAGAACCGAACTCAGACAGGCCCGGATCCACTGCCGACCCCGATACGTCGGAATGACACACGTGACTCTGGTCATGCCGGAATTCCCTCCGCCCGGTTAATTATAATGAACCGGGGACTTGCAACTTGCGACCTGCAAGTCAAACGTCTCAAGTCCACAGACGTGTGAGTTGGGAGTTGCGATTTGTGAGTTTGGACCCGTCGGTCTCAAGTCTCAGGTCTCAAGCCGGGTCATGGCGCCGCCCCTCCGGGGGTCGGCTTCGGAATACGACTCCGCAGATTCAGGGCCTCGCTCAGCAGAGGCTCCCTGTCAAGGATGGCGGACACCTGAGCATCCACTTCGTCGTACATCTGTCTTGCCTTGCTCTCGGTTTCCGCGGCCTTGGCCGTATCCCCCGTGCCCCTGAAGTCCTGGGCCGTTTTCCTGAGCGCGTCGGCACGTTCGAGGAGGATGTCTCCGAGGGCGAGTCGAGTCAGGATGTTCGTCGGAGTGCGTCGGACCGCCACGCGGAACATCTCCGTTGCCTCCTCGAGGAGACCTTTGGCCCTCAGGATGCCGGCGGCCAGGCCGATCTCACGGTTCATGAGGAAGCGGTCGGTGTAATGGGGTCTTTCCAGGGGACAGAGGACTTCGAAGGTCATGCGAAGCGCCGAGACGCCCCGCTCGAGGAGGAGTCGCCGCTGGACCGACTCCACGACCTTCGCGTACTCCTTTTCGGCGTCGGCGATCAGCCCGCGGGTGCGAAGTTCGCCCGCGACCATCCCGCGCGCTTCGGGATAATCGGGAAGACCCGCCGCCCAGACGTCGTAGGTCCCGATGTCCCTCAGCAGGTCGGTGACGGCCCGGTTCACCAGACGCGGTGCGAGCGGGGGGAAGATCGTCACGCCGGGCTCCCTCACCGACGTGTCGACCAGTCCCGAGGTGATCTCCGTGGAGATGAAGGACAGGCCCCGGCAGTAATCGGCGAGCACCAGACGCTTGTCCGCCCCTTCCTCCGCCAGCATTTCCCCCGCCCGGATCAGTGCGTAGGTGTCCTGAGGCGGATAACAGACGAGGAGGCGGCGGATTTCGGGCTTGACCTCGACTTTCCGCGTCTCGATCGCGCGCAGCACCCCGGCAAGCGTCGAGCGGTAGAAGCAGTTCGTCGGATCGCGCAGTGCCGCCATGCGGAGGTAGCTGATGACATAGTCGGGAAGTTCATCGCGACGGAATCCGCCGGCGGTGCGGTCGCCGGAAGTCACCGGGACGTTGTACTCCCTCCAGAGCGCCCGGGCGAAGAGGTACCGCATCTCGGGGTTCCACGGGTCCATCGTGAGTGCACGTTCCGCCAGGGGTCTCAGGGCATGCTGCCGACCCCCTTCCTGGAACAGCGTCCATTCCTCCCCGACCTCCCCTTCCCGGATCTCCAGGACGGACTGTCCCGTCATCACCACGGCACGAAAGCGCTCCATGGTCCGCGGAGCCGCCACGTCGTAATACAGGATCAGACCCACCCATCCCAGGACCAGAACCGTCACGAGAACCGTCACGAGAGCCGCCACGAGAGTGCCCGTGGCCACGGTCCTTGCTGGAAGACTGATCTTTTCCATGGAACTCCCGTCCGAACCAGAACAGGTGAACAGGAGAACGGGCGGAAACCAGGAAATTCCCCTGTTCAACTGCTCACCGGATCGCCCTTAAGGCACTGTTGCGAGACCCCATCCTGGCTTCGGCCGGCTGCGGCAACGACCGTCGGCGTCGGCCTCCATCGGCGATTCGCCACCGTCTAAATCGCCTCAGTCGGCCTCCTTGCCGGTCGTCGCCTCGCTCGGCCTCGGGCCGACGGAGCGGGTTTCGCAATAGCGCCTAAAAGATGAAATCACGCTCCTCGTGTCGTGCGACCCGGTCACGGGCCACGACGATGCTCACGGCGGCCAGTGTCACGAAGATGATGACAACGCCCGGTATCTGAAGAGGGAAGTCCACCAGTCCGTGGGCCAGGAACGCCACACAGCCCAGAGCACTTCCCAAGAGGAGTCTCCGGAAGAAGGGGTCTTTCAAGCGGAACCATCCGACGATGACGGTCCACAGGCCGGTCAGCAGGATGGCCCCGCCGAGAATCATGCCCACCAGTCCCATCTCGGCCATCCACTGAAGCAGGTCACAATGGGCGAAATAGAGCACGGGTCCGTGAATCTTGTAGGCCGGATAGACGCTGGCGAAGGTCCCGAGTCCGGTCCCGAAGAGCGGGAAATCCCCCGCGATGAGCCAGGCCGATTCCCGTCCGAGGAACCGCACGTCCTCCTGCCACGGGTTGAGCCAGACCGCGGCCTTCTCACTGAGGAAATCGATCGCCGGCGATCGGCCCACGACGGCCAGCGGCGTCACCAGCAGCAGCGCGACCACGACGACGGTGATGATCCCGGCCAGGAGACTGCGGCTGAACGCGACGAGGAGGACAAGGACCGGCAGCAGGGCGACCAGGACCACGATCCCGCCCCGACTCCGGGAGATTCCCAGCCCGTAGACCAGGAGTGCCGCGACGAAGAACACGAGCAGGGTGATGTTCCCCTCACGGGTGTAGAGCAGTCCCCCGCTGCCTCCCCATTCATCACGTCGCGTCGAGATGTAGGCGAAGAACACGCCCAGCGCCACCAGGAGGACCATGACGAGCACGGTGGCCGCCGAGTTGCTGCTGGGGAAACCGCCGAAGACGTCGCCTCCGTGCACCTTGGGGACGTAGAAATCCGTCGCATCCCCCTCCTGGACGCCGAAGACGAACCCGTAACCGGCCGAGAACTCGGGGTTCGTGTCCGCGTTGAGAAACGCAGGCTTCTCATTGGCACCCCCCACCGGGAACCAGCGGTAGAGCAGTCTCTCGTCCTGCCTGAGCGTGGAGAACCCCGCGATCGCCACGATGGCGCCGAGAGCCACCAGGACCCCCAGCATCCGTCCGAGCTGCTGTCGACCGGTCATGTTGTTGAGAAAGACCAGGAAAAACCCGACGTAGGCCATGTAGAGGAAGAGATGTTCGCGGGTGCTCCAGCGGTTGAGACTGAGGGGATAGCTGGTCCCGTCCTGGAGCGGCTCGGACGCCGCCTCCCGGACCTGCGGAAGTCCCACGGTGTAGACCCGCAGGGTGTTCGGCTGGAAGCTCCGGAGAATCCCGGCCGGCATCGGTACCAGCTGGAAGAAGATGTAGAGAACCAGGAGAATGAGAAGGAGATTGAGCGGCGTCTTGACGTAGACGAGCCTGCGCTCCACCGCCATCCGCAGCGCCCAGAGGATGACCGCCAGCCCCACCATCCCCTCCAGGACCACCCAGGTCCAGGCGGGTGTACCGCCCAGGGCCAGACAGGTGAACGCGACGATCGCGATGAGCATCACTTCGATGGCGACCTTGAGGAAGGCGGGGATACCCAACTTGGCGACGGCGTACCAGACGCCGACGGGGAACCACACGGGTACCGTCACCAGGATGTAGGTCCACCAGGGCGCGTGCGCCAAGGTCAGCACGAGGCACCCGAAGGCGGCGGCGATGCCGATCACAACCAGGATGAGGATACCCAGCAGACGAAGCAAGCGAGGTCGTCCTACTCAAACTCACGGCCCCAAGGGAGGGGTCCCCGAACGCGCTTCCGGGGTCCCGCGTTCGGGGACTCCGTCGTTCGGGGGGCCCTGAAATGGGGCCGTGTGGTTACAGAGATCTCCCCGTGGATCGTGCCAGTCAAGTTCGGGTCCCCCAACGCAATGAGGGGGTCCCGCGGTGCTCATCGCTGCTCGGCCTCCATGATTTCGGTGGTCGGCCGGTAGTACTGACGATAGTAATAGAAATCGCCCTTGGTGCCCCGGACGTTGTTGAGGATGGCGCCGGCCAGACGTGCGTTGACGCTGGCGAGCTGGTTCTTGGCCCGCATCACGAGTCCCCGACGGTTCTTGCTCGCCTGGACGACCAGGACGACACAGTCGACCATGGTGCTGAGGATGCTAGCGTCGGCGACGCCGAGGACCGGGGAGGCGTCGATGATGACACTGTCGTAGCGCTCGGCGGCCTCGGCCACCAGGGTCCTCATCTTCCGGGAGCCGAGAAGCTCGGCGGGATTCTGCGGGATGGGTCCGCCCGGCAGCACGTGCAGGTTCTCGATGTCGGTCTTCTTGATGTAGACCGTCGCCGAATCCTTCTCCGACAAGAGGGTGCTCAGTCCACGGTCGGCTTTCATGTTGAACGCCAGGTGCACCATCGGCTTCCGGAGGTCCCCGTCGATCAGGAGCACCTTGTTGCCGGCCTGCGCGAGTGCAATCGCCCAGTTGATGGCCACGGTCGTCTTGCCTTCCTGGGGACTGGTCGAGGTGATCATGCCGGTCTTGACCTGTCGGAGGTCGGAGCGCAGCATGACCTCGGTCCGGATGCCCCGGAATGCCTCGGCGGGTCCCGACCTCGAATCCAGGTGTGTGATGAGCGAACGGGTGGCGAAGTCCTTCAGCTTCGGACTCATCGCCGGAACGAACCCCAACACCGGCAGTCCCAGACCGTCCTCGATGTCGCGAGGCATGCGGATGGTGGTGTTGAGATACTCGAAGAAGAACGCCGCACCGATCCCGACCATCAGTCCGACCGCTAGGCCCAGTCCGAGGTTGAGCTCGTAATTCGGCGAATACCGCTCCTTGGGCTCGTCGGCCTTGCTGATCACCTGTGCGATGGTCTGCTCGTACTCGGCTTCCGTCCGGATGCTCTCCACGGCCGTCTTGAGCGCGGTGCGGATGGCGTCGAGGTTCTCCTGCTGCTTGCGGAGTCCGTCCAGCTTGAGCACGTCCTGACTGATGGTGTTGAGGGCTTCCCGGTTGGTCTTCAGCATCTCGGAGAGGACGTCGTAGTTGGCCTTGGCGGTGGCAAACTCCTGGGCGACCTTCGCAAGGGCCGTCCGCTGAAGCCTTGTCCTCTCGATCGCAATCTGTCGATCGACCTCCTCGATCCTCACCCGAAGTGCCTTGTTGTTTTCGTCCGTACCCTGGAACAGGGGGGTCCAGATTTCGTCCTGCATGCGCATCGCTTCGTCCATGCCGTAACGTCTTTCGCGCAGTCGCTGGAGCAGGTCGCTGTCCTGGGTGTCCGCAAACGTCCCCTCCTCCACCAGTTTGTTCACCGCCTCGTACGTGCTCTGGTTGTTGATCATCTCGATGTTGGCCTGTGCGGTCGCCTCCTGGAGCCACTTCTCCCGCGTCAGCACCACGCTCCGGATCTCCGGCAGTGCGAAAATCCCCCGCTCCGCACTGAAGGTCTGGATCGAGCGGTTGCTCTCCTCGAGCTTCCGCTCGATGTCCGCCACACGCTCCAGGAGCACGCGGACCGACCGGTCCACGTTCGTCGTCTTCGACTCGTCGACGATCTCCCGGTAGGCGTCGGTCACGCGGTTCACCATGTCGGCGGCCGTCCGACCCTCTTTCGGCCAGACCATCCATACCTCGACGTCGTGCGTGCGCGGAATGGGCGTGACGCGAATCCAGTTCCGGACGATGGAAATATGGTCACGGTCCGGACCGATGCGTCGGAACACCTCCCAGTCGTACATGCGCATGTCGTTGTAGAGCTTGCGGGCGATGCGCCGACTGCGCAGCATCTCGAACTGGGAGTTGTACCATTCCTGAGGCGCCGGCATCCGGGCGATCCCCTGAAGCACCGGCTGCTCCATGCTCCTCTCGATCGACATCACCGCCGACGCACGGTAGAGCGGCTCCGCCCTGAACGTCAACACCGCGACCACCGTGAACACCGCGGCCCAGAAGAACAGAATCAAAACAATCCGCTTCTTCAGAATCCACAAGTAGTCCGTAAGGTGCATCTTGTGTTCCGGCTTTCTCACCGCCATGGTGACGCTCCCTTCCTGGCCCAACCCCCCGAGGGCCGTGATTTGGAATCCGCGACTTCTTCACCGGCTCGATTGTAAGCTTTGCTTCCCAAAAGTGTTAAGACAAATCTTGACCAGCCTCTGCGACGCCCCCCTCACAAACCCCGCTGCTGCAAATGACGCCGCTCTTTCTTATACGATAAATCTCCAAAGTCAAGTCTCAACTCGTCTTTCGCCCGTCGGGGAAAACCCGACCCTCTTTCTCCCCATTTCTGCCGCATTTTGTGACACTTCTCACGAGACACAAGTCGTTACTGTCCGCGCAATTCCGTCTCAGGTTCTCTATCGACCAAAGCCTTGTTTATCTTGCTCAAAATCTCCATCGCCCGATCATATTCCGGGAAACGCACTTTCGTCGCTAGTTCCAGAATCCTTTTCGCATCCGCGTTCTTCCCGTTGATGAACAGCAGCTCCCCGTAGTGATAGAGGACCGTCGGCATGAGCTGTCCACGCATGATCTGCACCTGAACCGCCTGGGCCAGAAGCGGCTCCCCCTTCTTGGGCTCGTTGTTCAGTCTATAGGCCCACCCGAGCGTGTCCAAGAGCTCCGCAAACCCCGGATATTTCTTAACATAGGGCTCCGCGACCTTGATCGCCTCGTCCAGCTGCTTGGCTTTCGTCGCCAGGAGCCACGCTAGGTTGTTCGCGGCAATCACCGTCTCCCGGTCCTCCGCGAGAGCCCGTCGGTACTCCTTGACGGCCTCATCCAGCTTGCCTTCCATCTCGTAGGTACGAGCGATGCAGGTATAGCCCATGGCACGGCCCTGGTTGGTGGGGACATCCTGCATGAGTCGCGTGGCGGCGCCGCGGGCCTCGGGGAACATTCCGCGTGAGGCGTAGAAGTCCACGAGTGCCCTGTGGACCTCGGGGTTCGTGCGAGCGGTCTTGATGGCGCTCTTGATGCTCCGCTCGACGTCCGTCCACTGTGCCTTGGCGGCATACAGGTTGGCGAGGTCAATCCAGGCTTCGGTCGCGTCCGGGCTGTCTTCGAGGTAGGTCCCGTATTCGCTGACGGCCTGGTCGATTTTGCCCTGGGTCTGGAGGACGGCGGACATCCCGCGCAGGACGAGGAGTGCGCGGGGGTCGCGGCGTCGACTGTCCTGGTATTCCAGGAGTGCCTCTCCCAGACGATTGGCGCGACGGTAGGTCTCGGCAAGACGTTCGTGCGCCAGCACCGAGTCCGGCCACCTCTGCGTCATGGACTTGAAGGTGGTCTCCGCCTCGTTTATCTTCCCTTCGGCCAGCAGGAAGTTGCCCATGTTGTAGGCCGCCTCGAAGTTCGTCGGGTCGCTCTGGATCACGGCCTTGCACTCGGTGACCGCTTCATCGAGCTTGCCCTCCGCCGCAAGGAGTCTCGCCTTGACCAGTCGGGCGCCCAGGAACTGTGGCGCCAGGGCGATGGTCTTGTCGAGCTCCGCACGGGCCTTGTCGAGTCGGTTCTGGGCCACGTATTCCTGGGACAGGATGTAGTGGGCCGTGTATACGTTCGGGTACTTCGCAACCACGTTCTCGAGCACTTCGACGGCCTTCTGGTTGTCGCCCGTGCGGGAGAGCAGCATCCCCTGGAGGATGAGGTTCCTGGGCTCGTTCGGCTCGCCCGTGACCAGGTCCGTGACGTATTTTTTCGCCCGCTCGGTCCGGCCGTCACGGATGAGCACTTCCGCGAGCTTCCGCTCCACGTCCCGATCCTTCTTGAGCTCGAGTGCCCGCTCGAACGCCTGGATCGCCTCGTCGATCTTCCCCTCGCCGAATTTCACGTCCCCCAGCTGTTCCTGCATCTCGGGAACGCTCTGGGACAGCTCGCGAACCTTCGTGAACGCCCCACGGGCCTCGATCTCGTAGCGCTCTATCGCCGGCTGGTCGTTCTCCTTGCGGGCCTGCTCGACCAGCTTGGCACAGGTCAGTCTCAGGTGCTCCCACGTCTTCGCCGAGTCCCCGCGGGCCGCCAGGCTTTTCCTGAACAGCTCCGCGGCGCGACGGTAGTCCCCCTTCGCGAACACGGCACGTCCCTCGGTGTCGTCCAGTTCCGCCCCGAAGGCGAACGTCTTCCCGACGGAGGCCATCCGGGCCCGGTAGGCACCCACCACTTTCAGTGCCGCATCCGCGTCTCCCTTCACCTCGGCGAGATACCAGGCGTAATTGTTCGACGCGACGACGCTCTCCGGCACCGCCTTCACCCAGGCGTCGTACAACTCCTCCGACTCCTTGCCCTTGTTCTGGGAGCGGTAGATCTGCTCCATGAACAGGTAGGGCGCCTCGTACGTCGGCTTCGCCCGGAGCGCCCGACGCGCCTCTTCCGCCGCCTTCTCGGTGTTCCCCTCCGACAGGTAGCTCTGCGCCTTGGCGAGATACACGTTCGGGTCGTCCGGCCTCTTGTCGAGCGAGACGTCGTAGTAATCCCTCGCCTTGGCGTACTGCTTCCGCGACTGCTCGACGTTCCCCATGAACAGGTAGACGGTCGCCGCATCCGGGGTCTTGTCCAGACTCCCCCTCAGGACGCCGAGGGCCTCGTCGAACCGGTTCTCGCCCACCAGCACGTCCGTCAGCATCGCGAGCGTCGCGGGACTGTTCTTCTCGAGTTCGAGGATCTTCTTGAGTTGCGCGATGGCGGCATCCGTCTTCTTCTCCCTCAGCAGGAGTCCCGTCTGCTTGCGGAGCGGCAGGGTCTCCCCCGGGAACTCCTTGACCGCCCGGTCGTAATACTGTGCGGCGAGTCTCAGGTCGTTCTCACCCACTGCGATGTCGCCGAGCGTGACGTAGGCGCTGAGGTTGGGTTTCTTTTCCACGATCTGGAGACAGGTGGCACGCGCTTCGCTCAGACGTCCCTGCTTGAGGGCGATCTGCACGAGTCCGAGTCGCCCGTCGACGAAGTCGGGGTTGAGTTCACAGGCCGTCTCCAGGCTCTGACGGGCCTCCCCGGGCCGGTCCAGAGCCAGATACAACTGTCCCAGTTCGTAGTGAACCAGGTAGTTCTGCTCCTCGACGTGGTTGTCCCGTGCAATCTTGATGGCCTGCTTGAAAAGACGGACGCCCTCCTCGGGCTTGTTCTCCGCCACGCGCACCCTCGCCTTGAGCACCGAGAGGGGTATGTCGTCGGCGGGGTTCTTGCCGAGATCGGCGGGGTTCTTGCCGAGCACGGCGTCGATGACGGCGACGGCGTCCGTGGGTTTGTTCTCGGCCATCAGCACCTCGACGAGACGCGTGCGCAAGACACGGTTCTCCGGACGCAGTTTGAGCGCCTCACGATATGCGGCCTCCGCCCCCGCAAGGTCTCCCTTCTCCAGGGCACGGTCCCCCCGGGAGATCGCCGGGAGCGTGTTCTTCGGGTCCAGTTCCCCGATCCGGGCGTAGACCTTCCGCGCCTCCTCCGGCTTGTCGGACAGCTCGTAGAGTCGGGCCAGGAGTCCCAACAGCGGGAGGCTGTCGTTCTTCTCCCCCAGTGAATCCCTGGTCACGGCGACGGCCTTGTCGAGTTCCTTCTCGACCATGTACATGTTGGCCAGACTCCAGGTGGTGCGGAAGGACTTGCCGTCCAGCTCGTATCCCTTCTGGAGGGCTTCGATGGCCTCGGCACGTTTCCCCTGACGCCAGAGGGCGTCGGACAGTCCCATCCACCCCTCCGGGCGGTCGGGGTATTTGGCGACGAACGCCCGCCAGCCGGCTTCGCCTTCCGCTAGTTCCCCGGTCTTCGTCTGTGTGTCGAAGAGGATGATGTCCAGTCCCATGCCTCCCTGACCGGCGGCCTTGAGCCGCTCGGCGAGTCCCTTCGCTTCGTCCATGTTCCCGAGCGTGTAGTAGATCTCCGCGAGCGCCCGCATCACCCGCTCGTTCGTCGGAAAGCGCTGCGAGACCTTCTCCATGTAGACCCGAGCCTTCCCCGGATCACCCGTCCTCAGATAGCACAGACCGATGTAATACTGGAGGTCGGGGTCCCGCGCCTCGCTCTTCTCCGCCGCTAGCAGCTTCTTCAGCCCCTCCGCATACTGCTGCTGTGTCACGAGATACTGCCCCTCGAGCCGCTCGACCCGTGGACTGTCCGGCTTCTCGATCTTCTTGATCTCGTCGAGATACCGGACCGCCTCGTCCTTCTGGCCCCGCGACAGTGCTAGGAGCACCAGCGTCTGCCTCACCTCCGCGTCCTTCGGGTCTGTCTCCGCCCGCTTGTGGTACCACTCGACGGCCTTATCGAGTTTGCCCGCGGTCATGTAGTACCGCGGCATCTGGTCCTCGTATTCCTTTCTGGTTTTCGCATCGTCGGCGAGCCGGCGGATCTCGTCGAGGAGGAGTTTCTCCCCCTCCTCGAAACGGTTGTTCCGGGCGAGGAAGCGGGCGTACTCGTACCGCACGCGCACGGCGGTCGTCTTGGGCAGTCCCGCCAGGGCCTCCTGATAGGTCTGCTCGGCCTTCGGTAGCTTCTTTCCCGCCTCACAGGCCACCGCCTTGGAGAGCCAGGCCACCACGTGGTCCGGTTTCAGCTTGATGGTCTCGTCGAACCGCTGGACGGCCTCGTCGTATTTCTGCGTCATGATGGCGAGTCGGCCCAACTCGAGGTGCACGTCCGGGTCGGCCGGCTGCAGACTCTGCGCCTTCGTCAGTTGAGAGAGTGCTTCCCGGTCGTCGCCCCGGCTTCTGCGCGCCATGTAGGCCCGGGCCTCAAGCAGGAATCCCTCGTACGGCTTCCTGGGCGTGTCGAGGACGTTGATGACCTGGTCGTACTCGCGCAGGGCGAAGAGAAGCTGTGCCAGGGCCATCGTGATGCGCGGGGAATTCGGGGCCTCCGCGTGCGCCGCCACAAGCGCCTCTCGCGCCGCGGCCACCTCCTCCCGTCGCAGATACCCCTGTGCCAGGGCCAGCTGAATCTCCGCCGTCCCGACCGGGATCTCGCGCGTCCGCCTCAGGTTCAGCGCCTGATTCAGCTCGTCGATGGCATTGTCCGTCCGACCCAGCATCAGCAGCCGGTGACCGTTGAGGAAGAGTGCCTCCACCTGGTAGGCGTCCGCACGGGCCCGGTTCTTCACCTCCTCGATCGCACTCCGGGCCTCCTCGTACTTCTTCTGCGTCAGGTACACCTTGGCCTTCTGGAGGAGCACCACGGGAGCCGAAGGAAGCGCCATCAGTGCCTCGTCATACTGCTTGAGGGCCTCGTCGAACCGCTCGCGTCGGACGTAGAAATCGCCCAGGGCGGCGTGCGCGCTCAGCTTCGGCATCTGGCCGGTGGCGTTGTCACAGGCCGCCTTGTACTCGGTCTCGGCCTTCGCCCAGTTCTGGGCGTCCGTGTAGTAATTGCCCAGCTCGACGTGTGCACGCGGGAGGTCTTTCGCGTTCTCCAGCGCCGCCCGGAGTGCCGCTTCCGCCTTCTCCTTCTCCCCGAGTCGCATGTGGTAGGCCCCGAGGAAGCTGTACAGCTCCTGACTCCGCGGGTTGACCTTGAGGGCGTCGTCGAGCACCTTCTTGACCTCGTCCAGGGCTCGTCGTTCCTGGTGGATGCGGGCGAGGGTCAGGTAAACCTCGATGTTCTTGGGGTCGCCCGCTAAGGCCTTGCGGGCGTTCTCCAGACCCTCCAGCAGGAAATCCGGTCCCAACCCCAGGTCGGCCTGTGCCATGTACAGACGTGCCTGCGCGTTCTCGGGCGAAAGCAGGATGACGGAGTTCGCGACGCGTCTCATCTCTCCCCATCGACGGAACTGTCCCTCGTAGTAGGCGACGCGCAGGAGCGCGTCGATGTTCACCGGGTCGTATCGGATGACGTTGCGGTATTGCTCATGGGCCTCGCCGACGTGTCCCTCGCTTTCGAGCAGTCGGGCCAGTCTCATCCGAATCTCGGTGTCCTTGGGCTCGAGCGCCATCCACCGCTCGTAGGCGAACCTCTCCTTCTGCGTCTCGCCGGAGGCATGAAAGGCGGCAGCGTCTTCCAGGACCTTCTGCCGGCGGACGCCGCTCGGACGCCCGAAGATCACCCAGACCGTCGCACCGACCACCAGAACCAGCAGAACCCCGACGATCACGAGCAGCACCTTCTTGTTCACACGTGGAGGCATAATCCACTCCTCAGAGGACTCCGGTCAATGACGGCCGCTCTCGTCCGACGCGACGCGTCTAAGCGGTCGCACATAAGTTGTGTAAAGTTACGTCCAAGGTTCATGCGACCGCTTGCGCTGGGGGTCTGGGGGAAAGCGCCCTTTCCCCCAGCGGGTGACCGCATAGCTTGGGGGACGTCCCCGCGCGGGAGCACGTCCCGGATGTACGGCCCCAGGTCTTCCATGAAGCCGGTGACCCGCTGCATGCTTTCCTCCATGGTGCCCTTGAAGCTGAGGGAGATCTGCACCTGGAGCACCGAACCCACCTTGCCGCCCAGGAATCTCGGAAGCGCCCACAAGAGACGCTGCAGTGTCCGGCTCGCCACGTTCCGCCCGTG
>Ga0315282_10000973_pt1 | contig 55421 bp, 46 predicted proteins | sample YL17G07_20_MG_FD_203693 | JGI IMG/M metagenome (GOLD analysis project Ga0315282, IMG submission 203693) | Sediment microbial communities from Yellowstone Lake, YNP, Wyoming, USA - YL17G07_20 | ecosystem: Environmental > Aquatic > Freshwater > Lake > Sediment | place: USA: Wyoming | collected...
AGGGTGCGGCACGAGGGTGCGACACGGCGGTGCGACACGAGGGTGCAGCACGAGGGTGCGACACGAGGGTACGCCACGGGGGTGCGGCACGGGGTGCGACACGAGGGTGCAGCACGAGGGGGCGACACGAGGGTACGACACGAGGGTACGACACGAGGGTGCAGCGCGAGGGTGCAGCACGGGGGGTGCGACACGAGGGTGCAGCACGAGGGTGCAGCACGGGGGGTGCGACACGAGGGTGCAGCACGAGGGTGCGGCACATGACCCTCGTTTCTTGGCAGCCTGGTTCTGCGCCCTCTGTGCTCGTTGGGTCGCGCGGTCAAGGTGTGGCGAGATAGCCGCGGCGCGCGCGGACCCGGAGGTCGGGGTTCCGCACGTCGACGCTGATCGTGTGCCAGCGCCCGTCCTTCTTCGGGCTGGCTTCGTAGCCCAGGTAGTACTGCTTGCTCAACTCGTCGGCGATCCCGCGCACGGCAGGGTCCAGGTCGCGTGTGTTCCGGATGATCTCCGTTCGCCCGCCGCTGTCGTCGGTCAGCTCGCGCAGCGCCGTGGCGTTGACGGCGTTGTCCCAACTGCCACGCCGCACGGGCGGTGGCGTCGGGCGCGACGGCGGCCATCCTCCCCGCCCGCGCGGTGGGAAGGGTAGCGGAATCGGCAGGCGTGGCGGACGCCCCTCCCAGGCCGGCTCTTCCGGGCCGTTGATGCCGACCGCGTACACCAGCACCTCGCTCTGGCGGATCAACTGCTTCACGTCGGTGAGCGGCGTGCGGCTCGTCGTATCGTTGCCGTCCGAGATGATGACGAGCGCCTTCTTCCGCTGGGTGCCGGTCCTCACGAGCGGCACCGCGTCGCCGACGGTGTCGTAGAGCGCCGTCGCGCCGTCCGCGCCGATGCGGCCGAGCGCGCGGCGCAACAGCTCGCGATCACGCGTCCAGCGTTCGACGAGCACCGGGAAGTTGCTGAACCGGTAGAGAAAGAACTCGTCCGACGGATCGCCGAGGTCGTCGAGGAACCGATCGAGCGCGTCGCGCGCCGCATCCAGCTTCTCGCCAGCCATGCTGCGGCTGGTGTCGAGCGCGATACCCAGGCTGACCGGTACCCGCTCGTTGCTGAAGTGCGTGATCGTCTGCGGTACCCCGTCCTCGTAGACCGTGAAATCGCTCTTCTGCAAGCCGGACACGAACCGGCCCTGCCGGTCGGTGACCGTTGCGTCCACGTTCACCAGGTCGATCCCGCTCCGGAAGCGGAACGTGTCAGGAGGGGGCTGTTGCTGGCCGGCCACGCGGGCGCCGCCGATCGCGCTGAAGGTCAGCAGCCCGGCCGCGGCCGCCGCGTGCGTGAGAAACGCCGCCCGCGTGCCTCGCATACGCCCTCGCTGTGCATTCTACATTCAGGCCGGGTCCCGTCTTCAGCGGCCCGCGATACGCCTGGCGATCGACCGCCGGATGGCGGCCCGGTCACGGCTGTAGCGGTCGACCGGCGCCGGTTACCCGGTTGCGCCCGGCCTCCGCCCGGCGGTCGACGTGCGGGATGAGATCGCCGTCCTCGGCCCTGAAGCCGATCCGGTATCGGCTGGCCACGGTCCGGTCGGTCACGGCGATCGTGAACGGTGACTCCTCGCCGGGGCGAAGCGTCGCGGCGTGGAGGCGGGCGCGCGCACTGGCCACGAAGGCACCGCTCGTGCCGTCGAACAGGAACACGAGCGCCACCACACCGCGCCGGGTCACACCGGAGGCCGGATTACGCACGAGCCCGCTGATCGACAGACGATCCCCGTTCCGTTCGAAGCCGAGCGACAGCAGCTCGAGCGGGGCGGCCCGGCCGGCGGGGGCCACCGGATCGCCCGACGACGGACCGCCGGACCACACCCACAGCGAAACGGCCAGCAGAACGGCGAGCGTCACGCTCACGGCTGCACCCGCCACCCGCCACCGACTGCCGAGCCCACGCGCGACCTCGGGCGTCGCCAACGGAATCAGCTCGGGCTTCGCCTGGATTTCCGCCGCGAGCGCCGCCACGCGGGCGTCGGCACGGCGTCTGTCTACGCTGACCAGGTGCCACGCGATGACCGAGAGCGCGGCGGCAATGGCCAGCGAGACGAGCGTCACAAACGCGAGCACGGCATCCATGTGTCCGCAGGTGCTAGCGTCCCGTCTCCTACCGGAGTCTGAATTCCACAGCCACTTCGACCATCACGTCCACCGGGCTTCCGAGCCGCCGGCCGGGCGCGAACCTCCACTGCCGCACGGCGGCGATGGCGCGCTCGGTCAGCCCGTCGTCGAGGCCCCGGAGGACACGAAGGTCTCCCACCGTTCCGTCGCGCCGTATCACCACCTCCAGGACCACCTCGCCCGTCGTGCCGTGACGTCGCGCGCTCTCGGTGTACTCCGGCTTGACTTCGCGGAGCAGGCGAGGCGGCTCGACGCCACTTCCGGGGCGATACGGTCCACCTCCCATGCCGCCACCCGACCCGGGCCCGATGCCCGAGCCGTCTCCGGACCCGATGCCGGTGCCCGTTCCCGTACCCGCTCCACCCCCGCTGCCCGGGCCGTGAACATCCGCCTGGCCGGCGCTCTCCTCGAGCGTGCCCGCGTGATCGCGAACGTCCGCCGCCATCGTCGCGACGGGCGCGACGACGGGAGGCAGGTCCTCCGCCTTCAGGGGCGGTCGAGCCTGTTCGCTCGGGGGCGGCGGCGCGACGGGCGCGGGAGGTTGTCTCTCGGGCAGCGGGCTGCTTGCCGTCGCGTGCCCTTTTCTCGTGGCCCGTGATGGCAGCGTGGCCTCGCGCCGGCCGCCGCCACCTCCACCGCCGCCCGGGCCGGGAAGCACCAGGTAGACGAGGCGAAGGTTGTCGGCACGCGGGGTGAGGGCGAGGGGAGCGGAGAGCATCGACGCGCGGGGGCCCACGCTCGCGACGAGCACGGCGAGAAGCAGGGCGGCCGCGTGCACCCCGGCCGAGGCGGCCACCGGCCAGGCCGGAGCCGGATGACCGGCCGCGAAAGGAGGCTGCGCGAACAGCGCCGGCCGATCGAGGAACCCGGCCGCCGTGGGGTCGGGTGTGTGCTGCAGCGGACCGCCTGCGTCCAGCAGGAGACGGGCCGCACGGACGGCGTCGCGGTGTGCGATGAACGGCTCGCGGCTGATTCCCCGTGGCCGGCTGCGCGGCACATGCACGACCGGGATCCGGCCGTCGGCAATGAGGTCGCGTACCCACTCAACCGGCACGCCGGCTGCGCGCGCGATCTCGCGTGGGGTGAAGACCTCGGGCAGCGCCGTCGGAGAATCGCTCATCGCGAAGTGCCCGCAGGGGGGTCCGTGGCCTGCACCGGCCCGGTCGCCACGTAGACACGGCCGCACAGTCGTCCACGCAAAAGGCTTGCCGCGGGCTTCGTCTGGAAAAGCGCCGGATTCCTTCGAGATCTGCGGGGCTCGGGCACCGAAACCGACGGCGTCCGGCCGGGTTGTGCTCGGGCCGCGACAATCGGTGGCACCGACAGAGGACTGCGCCAAGCCGCCCTTCGTCCCTCGTCTTTGGTCCGGCCCACTGGACCAAGGACCCAGGACGAAGGAGTAGGCACTCCGGGCCCGCTTCGGGGTAGAGTGGAGGACCATGACTTTCTCCGACAAGGTCGTCATCGTCACGGGTGCGACGAGCGGGATCGGCCGTGCGTCGGCGCTGGCGTGTGCCCGGGAGGGCGCATCGGTGGTCGCGGTCGGTCGTGACCGCGCCGCGCTCGACGACATCGCAAAGGAGATCGGCCACGCCGGCGGCCGGGCGGCCGTCGTCACGGCGGATGTGACACGGGCCGAAGCGCCCGGCGCGATCGTCCGTGCGGCTCTCGAGCAGTTCGGCGGGATCGACGTGCTCGTCAACGCGGCGGGCATCATCGGGTCCGGATCGATCGAGACGACGACCGACGAGATGTGGGACACGATGCTGGACATCAACGTGCGCGCGCCCTTTCGATTGATGCGGGAAGCCGTTCCGCACCTGGCCGCGCGCAAGGGCGCGGTCGTCAACGTGTCGAGCGTCACCGGCCTCCGCTCCTTTCCCGGCATCCTGGCGTACTGCGTGAGCAAGGCGGGCGTCGATCAGCTCACGCGCTGCGCGGCGCTGGAGCTCGCGCCGAAGGGGGTGCGCGTCAACGCCGTCGACCCGGGCGTCGTCGTGACCAACCTGCATCGCCGCTCCGGCATGAAAGAGGAGCAGTACGCGGCGTTTCTCGAGCACTCGCGCAGCACGCACCCGCTCGGCCGGCCCGGCCGCGCCGAGGAGGTCGCCGAGCTGATCCTGTTCCTGGCTTCGGACCGATCGGGCTGGGTGACAGGCGAGACGATCGCGATTGATGGCGGCAGGCACCTGACGTGTGCAAGATGATTCTTGCCGTCCTTGGTCCTTCGTCCTTGGTCCTTGGTGCGGGTCCTCGTACCTGGTGCTTGGTGTGGGCTCCCGGTGCGCGGTCGTTGGCGAGTCGTCTGTCCTGTACCTGCTGCCGACTGTTCACCGCAGCTTGATGGCCTCGATGAAGCGCAGCCCCTCGCGCTCGGCGAGCTCGCGCGCAGCGCGGAACCCCGCGGCGCCGAACGCGCGCAGGACGTCGGCCGCCGGCAAGGCGGGTGTGGAGGAGGCGCGGCCCGCGAGGAGTGTGCGGAACCCGCCCTGCCCGGTTCGCTGGATCAGCACCGCGCGCCCTCCTGCGCGGAGCACGCGTTGGCTCTCGCGGAGGCACGGCTCCCATTCGGCACCGCCAAGCGCGGCAAGGCTGCCGGTGGCGTCGAGGACCACGAGGTCGAAGGCCGCGTCTTCGAATGGAAGCCTGTCGAGTGGGCTCACGTCGATCTCCGCCAGCACGCCCTCCCGGGCGGCGGCGTTACGGAGCGCGGAGGCGCCCGCCTCGTCGAGGACCATGGCGCAGGCGCGTCCGCTCAGGCCCACCTTCGCGGCCATCGCGGCGAACATGCCCGGCGTTCCGCTGCCGATGGTGAGCAGGCGCTCGCCCATCCGGATGCCTGACATGGCGACCGGCAGCGCGTGAGGGCCGAGGCCTTTGCGGAAGACTCTCATGACGTGTGAAGCGGGCTCAGCCGGCCGCCCGGTAGCCAATCGGCAACCCGCAAACCTCCATGATATAGTTCTCGGCCGTGAAACAACCACTTGAAATCGCCCCGCCCGGGGGAAAAGTCGGCGTGCTGCTGGTCGGCCTCGGGGCCGTCAGCACCACGTTCATCGCCGGCGTGCAGGCCGTTCGGAAGGGGATTGCGCCGCCAATCGGATCGCTCACGCAGATGGGCACCGTCAGGCTCGGGAAGCGCACCGAGGGCCGCTCGCCGCTCATCAAGGACCTCGTGCCGCTCGCCACGCTCGACGACCTGGTGTTCGGCGGCTGGGACATCTTCGAGGACAACTGCTACGAGTCGGCGGTCCACGCCGGGGTGCTCGAACGCGACCTGCTGGACCACGTGAAGCCGGAGCTCGAGGCGATCCGGCCCTGGCCGGCCGTGTTCGACCGGCGGTACGTGAAGCGGCTCGACGGCCCGAACGTCAAGAAAGGCGCCAGCAAGCGGGATCTCGGCGAGCAGGTGATCGCAGACATCCGGCGCTTCAAGACCGAGCACCACCTCGATCGGCTGGTGATGATCTGGTGCGGCAGCACCGAAGTCTTCATGACCGAGTCGGCGGCGCATGAGTCCATCCCCGCCTTCGAGCGTGCCCTCGAGTCTAACGACGTCGCGATCCCTTCGAGCATGGTGTACGCGTACGCCGCGCTCAGGGAGGGGATTCCGTACGCCAACGCGGCGCCGAACCTGACGGCCGACATCCCGGCGCTGCTCGAGCTGGCGACGGCGAACGGGGTGCCGGTGGCGGGCAAGGACCTGAAGACCGGCCAGACGCTGATGAAGACGATCATCGCGCCAGGCCTCAAGGCCCGGCTGATCGGCGTCTCCGGGTGGTACTCGACCAACATCCTCGGCAACCGCGACGGCGAGGTGCTGGACGACCCCGAGTCGTTCAAGACCAAGGAGGAGAGCAAGAAGTCGGTCCTCGACTACATCCTCCAGCCGCACCTTTACCCGGAGCTGTACGGCAACGTCTGCCACGTGGTGCGGATCAACTACTATCCACCGCGCGGCGACAACAAGGAAGGCTGGGACAACATCGACCTGGTCGGGTGGCTCGGCTACCCGATGCAGCTCAAGATCAACTTCCTCTGCCGCGACAGCATCCTGGCGGCGCCCCTCGTGCTCGACCTGGTGCTCTTCCTCGATCTCGCGCGGCGCGCGGGGTGGAGCGGCATCCAGGAATGGCTCTCGTTCTACTTCAAGAGCCCGATGCACGCCAAGGGGCTCTACCCGGAGCACGACCTGTTCATCCAGCTCATGAAGTTGAAGAACACGCTGCGCTACCTGCGCGGCGAGGAGCTGATCACGCACCTGGGGCGGGAGTACTACGACTAGGGATCAGGGGCCAGAGGCCGGGGGCACGGGCCCCGAGGTCGGAAGCTTGAAGCCTGAAGTCTGAAGCCTGGGGCCTGAGAGATGGCGCCGAAGAAGCTGCGTCCCGCACTGCTTGGCGGGCTGGTGACGGGTATCCTGTCCGCGTTGCCGGTGGTCGGCCTCTGCTGCTGTCTCTGGATCCTCGGGGGCGGCGTGCTCGCCGCCTACCTGATGCAGCAGGAGCACCCCGAGCCGATCACGGCCGGCGACGGCGCCGCGGCCGGCGTGCTGGCCGGCGCCTTCGGCGCCGTGATCTGGCAGCTGATTGCGGTGCCGATCAACCTCGCGATGGGCACCCTCTCGTCGAGCATGATGCAGCGGGCGCTCGAGAACGCCCGGGACGTCCCGCCCGAAGCGCGCCAGTTCCTCGAGGCGATCACCTCGCCGGCCGGCAGCATCGTCTGGTTCTCGGTCGTCTTCGTGCTGATGCTCATCGTCTGCATGATGCTCGCGACGCTCGGCGGCCTGCTCGGCGCCGTGATCTTCCGGCGCGAGAAGCCGCCGGTGCCCGGGCCGATCGACCAGCCGGCGCGGCCCTGAGCCGCAGATTCCACAAGGTTCACCTCACGGATCCGCAGACCTCACGGATCTGCAGATCTCACGGATCCGCAGATTACGCAGATTACACAGATTCCTCTGAGTAATCTCGGTAAGCTGTTGTGAAGCGCGAGCCTCACGTGGTCGTCTTACGCCTTGTCTGTCCGCTGCCATCTGCCGTCTGCCATCCACCATCTGTCATCTGACTATTGCCTGCTGATCGGCAGCGTGGGCTGGTTGCGGTAGGCTTCGGCCGCCGCGCGCTCGACGCGCAGGTGCCGGCCGCGCCGCGTGGCTGGCAGGGTGCCGCGCGCGATCAGCCGGCGCACCCGGGCCGGCGAGCACTCGAGGAAGCGCGCCGCCTCGGCAATCGAGAACCAGGCGGGCTGGATTTCGACGTGCTCGACGCGATTCCTCCCGCGCTTCTGCGCCCGTTCCAGGCAGGCTTCGGCTTCGGCGACCACGCGGTCCCCGTCGATGCTCCCCGGCTCGCCGGGCCGGCTCGTCACCAGCGCCGCCGTCACCACCGCGGCGCTCACCGTGATCCGGATCCGTCTGTCGGTCCGGTAGTCGCGAAACGTCAGCCGCTCCTCGACCATGCCGCGCACGCGTTCGGCGAGCGTCACCGCGTCCTCAGCCAGCGTGTCGGGCAGCAGCACGGCGATCGAATCCTCGCTGTAACGCGCGACCCAGTCGTCCTGCCGGAAGTACTTGCGCACGAGGATCCCCAGCCGCTCGAGGATGCGATCGCCGACCCCGTACCCGAAGGCATCATTGAGGCCGGCGAGCTGATCCACGTCGAACAGGATGAAGGCGATCGGCTGGCCGTGGCGCTCCGCGCGGAGCATCTCCTTGGCCATCACCGCCTCGAGCACTGCGCGCGTGTAGAGCGTCGTCAGCCGATCGGTGATCGCCGTCTCGCCCGGCTCGAGGCGCCAGCGCTCGGCAACCGCGGCGAGCAGGTCGAACGACGCCCGTCGAATCACCTGCGCGGCGAGCGGCCAGGCCTCGCTGGTGGCCCCGAGGCTGTCATCGACGGCAACCTCATCGAGCGCGATCCGCTCGACCAGGTATGCGTACCCGAACAGGTTGTCGACGGGCAGGGCCCGCTCGCTCGCCAGCCGCACGACGTCCGCCACGGTGCCGCTGCGGGGGTCCAGCTGGCCATCGCGCACGCCGGAGGTCAGCAGCTGGAGCAGGCATTGCCCGAGCCGCTCGCAGAAGGCGGCGTCGAGCGGCTGCGGGCGGCTCCACGGAAACACCGCCACGCTGTCGTTGACGATGGCCTGCGCCCGCGCCGCGAGCACGACCGCCACCTTTTCGCGCAGATCGGAGTCCGCGGGCGACGTCGGCGGTTCCCGGCCGGTGTCCCCCTGGTTCATGGCAGCCGCTTGTACCCCAAGACCGTCGCGCGTGCAACCACTCTTCAAAGAGGAGGGGAGGAGGGAAGGAGGGAAGGAGGGAAGCAGGCTCTGCTCCCCTTCTTCACTCGAAGTTCCGTTGCCGCAGCAGATTAGCGGGGCGAGGAGCGGCGCGCGGGCCGCGGGTGCCCGCGAAGATGGGCCGATGACCTAACGGGGGCCCGCGGTCGTGCCGAAACTGATACCGGGAGCGCGAGGGGCTTCGTGCGCAAGAAGATAGGCGAGTGTCTCATCCAGGCTGGCCTGATCACGGAGGAGGACCTCTGGACGGCGCTGGCCGAACACAAGCGGACGGGCGAGCGGCTCGGCGCCGTCCTGGTGCGGATGAACCTCGCCAGCGAAAAGCAGATTGCGAAAGCGCTCGCCTACCAGCTCGGTTTTCCGTACGTCAACCTGGTTGACGACCCTCCCGACCCCGCGGCGGTCGTCCTGATCCCGAAAGACGTCGCCCTCAAGCGCGTCTGCGTGGCGGTCCGCCTGGAGAAGAACCTTCTGACGGTGGCGATGTCCGATCCGCTGCTGTTCAGCCTGGTCCAGGATCTCGAGTTCCAGACGGCCTACCGGATCAAGCAGGTGGTGGCCACCCAGGCGGACATCGTCAGCGCCATTCACACCTGCTACCTGGACAAGGCACTGGCCCGCATGCCGGCCGCCGGCGACGGACTGTCGGTGCAGGCCGCTGCGCGGACGGGGCAGGTGTGGAGCCCGGGCCTCGGCCCGGCCGCCCTGATGCGGCGGCCCGAGGAGGAGGTGTTCGAGCCGGTCGCCGGCCTCAAGGACGGCAGCGAGACGGCGCCGATCGTCGACCTGGTCGATCTGATCGTGAAGAGCGCGATCCGGAGCCATTCGAGCGACATCCACATCGAGCCGATGGAGAAGGGCGTCCTCATCCGCCACCGGCTCGACGGCCTCCTCAAGGAGGTGATGGATCTGCCGAAGTGGGTCCACGAAGGGCTGATTGCGCGGCTGAAGATCATGGCCGGGATGGACATCGCCGAGAAGCGGCTGCCGCAGGACGGCCGCATCCGCATGACGACCGAGGAGGGCACGGACGTTGACTTCCGGGTCTCGACGCTTCGCACGCTGTTCGGCGAGAAGATGGTGCTGCGCGTGCTCGATCAGCGCAAAGGGGTTCCCTCGCTCGAGGAGCTGGGGTTTTCGGCGATCGCGCTGGAGGAGCTCCGCTACTTCCTCCGCCACCCGCACGGCATGATCCTGGTCGTCGGGCCGACCGGCAGCGGCAAGACGACGACGCTCAGCTCGTCGCTGCGCTCGATCCAGTCCGAGAAGACCAACATCATCACCATCGAAGATCCGATCGAGTACCAGATCTCCGGCATCAACCAGACGCAGATCAACGAAAAGATCAAGCTCACCTTCGCCAACGCCCTGCGGTCGATCCTCCGCCAGGACCCGGACGTGATCTTCGTGGGCGAGATCCGCGACGACGAGACGGCGCGGATCGCGCTGCAGGCCGCGCAGACCGGGCACCTGGTCCTCTCGACGCTGCACACCGACGATGCCCCGTCGACCGTCACGCGGCTGACCGACATCGGCGCCGAGCCCTACGTCATCGCCTCCGCGCTCATCGGCGTGGTCGCGCAGCGCCTGGTGCGGCGGCTCTGCATGCAGTGCCGGCGCCAGTACACGCCGGCGCCCGAGGTGTTGCGCGCGCTGAACATCAGCGAGGCCGACGCGGCGATGCTCCCCTTCTACCACGCGGCGGGCTGCGACCAGTGCAACTACACCGGCTACCGGGGCCGCATCGGGATCTACGAGGTGATGCACGTCAGCGGCAAGCTGCGCCGCATGATCGCGCAGCGGGCGCCCGAGGACGCGGTGCGCGAGGCGGCGCTCGGGGCCGGCATGGTGAGCCTGGGAGAGGATGGCCTGTCGAAGGTGAAGGCGGGCATCACCACGCCGGAGGAGTTGCTGCGGGTCGTCACCGAGGTGCGCGAGATGCGCACGCTCTGCGGCGGGTGCGGCGAGCCGGTCGCCATCGAGTTCCTCGCCTGTCCGCGCTGCGGCCGCCGGCTGTCGGGCGGATGTCACAACTGCGGCCGCGCGGTGCAGGCGGGGTGGAACTACTGTCCGTATTGCGCCGTCAGCACCGAACCGGCCCGCCGATCGCGCCGGCTGCGCGAGCGCCGCGAAGGGCGCGAGCTGCCGGCGCCGAACGTCGCGGAATTCAAAAAGTAGTGAAAAACTACTACCAGCTGCTCGAGATCGAGCGGGACGCGTCGGCCGAGGAAGTGAGGCACGCCTTCCGCCGGGCGATTGCCCGCTACCATCCCGACAAGGTGCAGCACCTCGGGAAGGAACTCCAGGAGCTGGCCGCCGTGCGCGCCGGCGAGCTCACCGAGGCGTACCGGACGCTGCGCGACCCGGAACGGCGCGCCGAGTACGACCGGCTGCTACGCTCGGTCGGCGACGAGACCGGCGGCCCCGCGGCGGCCGTCGCCGCGAAGGGCACGGCTGCCCGCCAGGCCGGCGCGCGCCCCGAGACCGCTGACCGCAAGGCGGCCGGGGAACACCGCGCCGCGGGGGGCACGGCATTCGGCCCGGAACGCGCCAGCCGCGACGAGCTGGTGCGGCGCGCCGTCATGACGCGATTCCGCGAGGCGGTCGACAGCGCGTTCGGCCCGGTGGACGAGCGGGTGGCGTCCGGTTTCGAGGTGAGCGCGATCACCCGGACGAAACGCCTCGGCCGCTCGCTGCCGTCCCACCGGCTTCTCGCCCGGTTCGTGCCGCGCATCGACAGCCGGTCGATCCGCGAGGCCTGGGTGCTGGCGACCCGGTCGAGCGTCGGCGACAAGGCCGATCCATGCGTCTTCCTGCTGGGGGGCGAGGTCGGATCGGCCAGAGAGCTGGCCGAGGCGATCTCCGAGCAGCGGCAGCACGCCGCTCGTCTCGGCGTCCGGAAGCTCGTGCTCGTCCCGATTGATGTGCGTGACTGGCAAGCGCTCGTGCCCCACGACGCCCCGCCCCTGGTGCGAAGGCTCGTGGCCCACCTTCGCGGCTCGCTGCCCTGAGGTGAGTGTCCGGACGAGCCCGGGGCGCGCGTTGCTGCCCGGGAGGGCATCGATCGTGCGTGCGGCCTCTCTCGCCATTCTGCCGCTGTTGCTGCTGGCCTGCTCCGGCGGCCGCGACCCCCGGCCCGTGAGACCCGAGGCGCGCGATTCGTCGCCGGCGGGCCCGATGCTCGCCGAGGCGGCAGCCGAATTCCCCTCGCTGAAGGTGCAGGTGCTCGAGCTGAGGCAGGCGGACGGCCGGCTGCGCGTCACGCTCGCCTTTGTCCATCTGGGGCGTGAGGCCGGGCCGTTCCGGTTCGGTTCCAGCTTCGCCGCCGCGGCGGCCGACGCCGGGACAATCGCGGACGTCTCGGTGATCGACCCGCTGGCCCGCAAGAAGTACTTCGTCCTGCGCGCCGGCGACGGGCGCCCGATCTGCAGCGCCGGCCTGGCCGACTTGCGGCCCGGCGAGCGGAGGGTGGTCTGGATCAGCTTCCCTGCGCTGCCGACGGAGACCAGGAGGGTCACGCTGGTCGTTCCGCACGTCCCGCCGTTCAGCAACCTGCCGATTTCGTGAGTCCCGCCCGGGAAAGCCGGCGGGGAACCATGGATCTGTGATAGTCGTATTAACTGATCACAGCGCGCCCGGGCCGCCCCGCGGTGCGCCCCGCGAGCCCTTGCGACCTATGGCACTGATTGAAACGCGCGACCTCTGGAAGACCTATGTGATGGGCGCGGAGGAGATCCACGCCCTCCGCGGCGTCAGCGTCGAGATCGAGCGCGGCGAGTACGTCGCGATCATGGGACCGTCGGGGTCCGGCAAGTCGACGCTGATGAACCTGATCGGCTGCCTCGACACGCCGAGCAAGGGCAGCTACCTGCTGAACGGGAAGCAAGTGGGCCAGATGAACGACGACGAGCTGGCCCGGATCCGCAACGAGGAGATCGGCTTCGTCTTCCAGACCTTCAACCTGCTGCCGCGCGCGACCGCCCTGCACAACGTGGAGCTGCCGCTCGTCTACGCCGGCGTTCCCGCGAAGGATCGACTCGAGCGCGCCCGCAAGGCGCTCCAGCGGGTGGAGCTCGGCGACCGGATGATGCACCGCCCGAACCAGCTGTCGGGTGGCCAGCGCCAGCGCGTGGCCATCGCGCGCGCGCTGGTCAACGACCCGTCGATCCTGCTCGCCGACGAGCCGACCGGGAACCTGGACTCGAAGACGGGCGTCGAGATCATGGCGCTCTTCGAAAAGCTGTTCCTGGCGGGCAACACCATCGTCCTCGTCACCCACGAGGCCGACATTGCCGCGCACGCCCATCGCATCCTGCACATCCGGGACGGCCGCATCGAGGACGACGTGCGGCGGGCGGCGTAGCCCTCACGAAGTAGCCAGTAGCCAGTATTCCGTAGAATGCACTCCCCGCACCGGAATCGGATCCCGGATGCCTGCAGGAGTACAACATGGCCTGAAAGACCTTCGAAGACGTCAACGTCTGGAAAAAGGCGCATGCGTGGGCCCTGGCCCTCTACCGCTTCACCGACCGATTCCCCCGGCGGGAGATCTTCGGTCTGACAGCACAGTTCCGACGCGCCGCTGTCTCGATTCCCGCCAATATCGCAGAGGGTTTCAAGAAGCGATCTCGTGCTGACAAGGCCAGGCTGTACAACGTCGCTCAGGGTTCGTTGGAGGAGTGCCGCTACTATCTGATCCTGTCGCGCGATCTGGGCTACGGCGAGTCGCAAAGACTCGCGGAACGCCTGGAAGAAGTCAGCCGGATGCTGGAAGCCTATGTCGCTGCTGTCGTCCGTGCGCGTGACGCGTCCTACTGACTGCTGGCTACTGACTACTGGCTACTGGCTAGGACAGACAGCCGGGCTACACCGCCGCTAGATGGCCCGGTGCGATTTCGGCCAGCGGCGCCTGCAGATCGACCTCGCTGGGATCGAGAACGATCCGGCGCCGGGGCGCGTCCGGGTCGGGCACTGGAATGGCCGACAGCAGGGCGCGCGTGTAGGCGTGAGCGGGCGCCGTGAAGATCGCCCGGGTCGGTGCCATCTCGACGATCTTGCCCCGGTACATCACGGCGACGTGGTCGCAGATCTGTTCGACGAGCCGCAGATCGTGCGCGATGAACAGGTAGGTGAGCTTCAGCTTCTGCTGCAAATCCATCAGGAGATTGATGACCTGGGCCTGCACGGACACGTCGAGCGCCGACACCGGTTCGTCGGCGACCACCAGCGACGGGTTCAGCGCGAGCGCCCGCGCGAGGCCGATGCGCTGCCGCTGCCCACCGCTGAACTCGTGGGGGTATCGCTCGAGGTGGGATGGGTCGAGCCCGACCAGGCGGAACAGCTCGACGACGCGCTCACGCCGTTCCGCCCGCGTGCCAACCCGATGGATGACGAGCGGCTCCTCGACGATCGCTCTGGCGCGCATGCGCGGGTTGAGGGACGAATACGGATCCTGAAAGACAACCTGCATGTCGCGGCGGGCCCGCCGCATGCGCTGGCGGGAAAACGCCAGCACGTTCTCGCCGCGGAAGAGCACCTCGCCCTCGGTCGGCTCGATCAGCCGCAGGACACAGCGCCCGGTCGTCGTCTTCCCGCTGCCCGACTCGCCGACCAGGCCGAAGGTCTCGCCTTCCTCGACGGCGAAGCTCACGCCGTCGACCGCGCGGACGACCGACGCCCGGCGCCCGAGCCCCCCCTTGCGGACGAAGTGCTTTACGAGGTCGCGGACGACGAGCAGATGGCCACCACCTGGTGATCTGTTGAGTTGTCGATCTGTTGATTGTGGTGCTGGTCCCCGCATGTCGGCACGATCCCTGCGTGCGTCAATCACCCGATTGCCACATCACGAACGGTCCAACTCACTGGATCAACACATCACCACGTGAAATCACCAGATCAACACCTCGACAGACGCTAGTGATGCAGATAGCACCTGGCCGCGTGGTTCGGCCCGATGCCAGCCGAGAGCGGGGGCCCGAGATCGCACCGCGCGAAGCGATCCGGGCACCGGGGTGCGAACGCGCACCCGGGCGGCAGCGCGGCGAGGTCGGGCACGGTCCCCTCGATCGCTCGGAGATGCCGGCCCGGCGCCTGTCCGGGGATCGAGGCGAGCAGACCTCGGGTGTACGGATGTGCGGGGGCACGCAGGATGTCGCGAACCGATCCTTCCTCGACGATGCGTCCGGCGTACATCACCGCCACGCGGTCGGCGATCTCCGCGATGACGCCCAGGTCGTGGGTGATGAGCAGCAGCGCCAGGTCGAATCTCGCGCGCATCTCGCGCAGCAGGTCGAGGATCTCCGCCTGGATGGTGACATCGAGCGCCGTAGTCGGCTCGTCTGCGATCACGAGAGACGGCCGGCACGCCAGCGCCATCGCGATCAGGACGCGCTGCCGCATGCCGCCCGAGAGCTGGTGCGGGTAGTCGCGCGCCCGCCGTTCCGGCTCCGGGACGCGGACTGCCGCCAGCAGCTCGATGGCACGGGCGCGCGCGCCGGCCCCCGTCGCGGCCCGGTGCACGACGAGTGCCTCGGCGATCTGGTCGCCGATGGTGAACACGGGGTTGAGCGCCGTCATCGGCTCCTGGAAGATCAGCGAGATGCCCGCGCCACGGACGCGCCGCATGTCCCGTTCGGCGAGCGTCAGCAGGTTGCGCCGCTCGAACCACACCTCGCCCCCCAGGATGCGTCCCGGCGGTTGCACGAGCCGCATGATCGAGAGGGCCGTCACCGACTTGCCGCTGCCCGACTCACCGACCAAGCCGAGCGTTTCTCCCCGCCGCACGACGAAGCTGACGTCGTCGACCGCGCGGACCACGCCCGCCGTCAGCTCGAAGATCGTCGTGAGGTGCTCAACCGTGAGCAGCGGTTCAGCAGCAGGCATCTCCGCTTTCCCGGTATTCTCCGAACACGCTGCGTAGCGCGTCCGAGATCTCCCCGACGGTCGCCCGCGCCTCGACGGCGGCGATGATCGCCGGAACCAGGTTCGAGCCGTCCGTTGCGGCCTTCACCACGCCCTCGAGCGCGGCCTTCCAGGCGTCGCGGCTGCGCGTCGCCCGGACCTGGCGGACCCGCTCGATCTGGCGGCGCTCGACCTCCGGATCGATCTTCAGCAGCTCGATGCCCGGCGCCGCCTCGGTGGCGAACCGGTTCACCCCGACCACTACCCGCTCCCCGCGCTCGATCGCCTGCTGCGTGCGGTAGGCCGACTCCTGGATCTCGCGCTGGACGAAGCCGCTCTCGATGGCCGCGAGCGTCCCGCCGAGGTGCTCGATCCGTTCGAGCAACTCGCCGGCGGCCCGTTCGAGCGCGTCCGTCTTCTGCTCGATGGCCCAGGCGCCCGCGACCGGGTCCACGGTGTTGGTCACCCCCGACTCGGAGGCGATGATCTGCTGCGTGCGCAGCGCGATGCGCGCCGACTCCTCGGTGGGGAGCGCGAGCGCCTCGTCGCGGCTGTTGCAGTGCAGCGACTGCGTGCCGCCAAGCACGGCGGCCAGCGCCTGCAGCGCCACCCGGACCACGTTGTTGTCGGGTTGCTGGGCCGTGAGCGCGCTGCCCGCCGTCTGCGTATGGAACCGCAACTGCTGCGCGCGCGCGTTGGTGGCGCCGAAGCGGCCCTCCATCACGCGCGCCCACATCCGCCGCGCCGCGCGGAACTTGGCGATTTCCTCGAGGAAGTCGTTGTCGGCCGAGAAGAAGAACGACAGCCGCTGGCCGACATGGTTGAGGTCGAGTCCAGCCTCGCGCGCGGCCTGCACGTAGGCGATCGCGTTGGCGAAGGTGAAGGCCAGCTCCTGCGCCGCCGTCGCCCCGGCCTCGCGGATGTGGTATCCGCTGATCGAAATCGTGTTCCAGTTGGGCAGCTCCTCCTCGCAGAACCGGAACACGTCGGTCACCAGACGCAACGACGGCCGCGGCGGGTAGATGTAGGTCCCCCGCGCCACATACTCCTTCAGGATGTCGTTCTGGACCGTGCCCGCCAGCGTCGCGACCGGCACCCCCTGGCGGCGGCCGACGGCCACGTACAGCGCCAGCAGGATGATCGCGGTCGCGTTGATCGTCATCGACGTCGACACCTGCCCGAGCGGGATCTGGTCGAACAGCTCGGCCATGTCCTCGATCGAGTCGATGGCGACGCCCACGCGGCCGACCTCGCCCGAGGCGAGCGGTTGATCGGAGTCGTAGCCCATCTGTGTCGGCAGATCGAAGGCGACGCTCAGGCCGCTGACGCCCTGGCTGAGCAGGTAGCGGTACCGCCGGTTCGACTCGGCCGCTGTTCCGAAGCCGGCGTACTGCCGCATCGTCCACAGGCGGCCGCGGTACATCGTCGGCTGGATGCCGCGCGTGAAGGGAAACTCGCCCGGGTAGCCGAGATCGCGAACCGGGTCCCAGCCGGCGAGGTCGTCCGGGGTCGAGACCGACCTCGACTGTTCGGCGCCAGCGGCTTCGTGCTGCCCGGGATCGCGCGTGGACGACATGGCGCGGATCGAGAACCTCAGGGCGAATTGTAATCGAAGTGACGGGTAGCGGTCGGAGCGGCACGAAGCGTTCTTGACACGTGCCCGACCGGCGCCTAGAATCAGGCCAGTAGCCCTCAGATTCTCCACTCTTACATGGATCAGACTGGCGTCCGGTCGGTGTAGATCCGCCAAGGTCTACGCACAGGCGGCGACCACCAAGGTCCACGCGCTCGCGACCGGAAAACGCCCCGGATCCCGGCCCGGCGGCGGTGAGGAGGGAGCAATGGATGAGGCCGTGAACCGGTTCGCTCGAGAACTCGCCGACGCGATCGCCGCGGCTGTAGGGCAGGATCCCCGCGTGGAGGCCTGCCGGCAGAAAGCGCGGGCCGCTGGCTTCGAGATGCGTGTCACGCTCGAAGCGGTGGTCGGCTTCATGAGTCGATCGCATCCCGGCGCGACGACGCGCATCGCCACGCCACCCCGCGTGGTGGCGGGCCAGCGCGCGTTCGACATTACTGCCAGCGATCGGCGGTTCCTGCGCTCGCTCCGAATCGCTGCGGACGAACCGACTGAAGTCGAATGACACTCCGGCGCAGGGGCACGAGCGCGCGCCCCTGCGCTTCTTCCCTCCTCCCCTTCATTCCCAATCAGCGCGGAGATCGCAGAGGGTGCAAAGGGCGATGAATCATCCACCTCTGCGTGCTCGCGTTGGCGCCCAGGCGGCTCTTGCCCGGCGTGCCGTCCAGCTTCACCATCAGCGCGTCGATCGCCCGCTGGTCGGCTTCGTGCCCGGTCACCGCGGACGCCAGCTCGCCGTTGACGTGGGCGACGGCTCTCTCGACGCCCTTGCCCTGGTACCGGCGCTTGTCACCGTCACGCAGCTCGAGCGCCTCGCGCTCGCCCGTGGATGCGCCCGAGGGGACAGCGGCCCGCCCGAGGACCCGGCCGTCCAGCTCGAGATCCACCTCCACGGTCGGATTCCCCCGGGAATCCAGGATCTCCCGTGCATGCACTCGTGTGATCGTCACCAAAGCCCCCTCGCTCGTGTCGACGATGTCCACGTGAAGCCGACAGAAGCTGATGGCTGACGGCTGACGCCTTCCAGCCATCGGCGTGCAGCTCCTGCCCTGAGCTTTCTAGGTGGCGCCTGCGCCCCGGCGGTCCGCTTCCACCTCGAACTTCAGCACCTCCTCGTCGATCGGCCCGATGAACGGCTCGTCGTCGATCGTCACGACCACGACGCCGCCCTCGCTCACCGTGTGCCGTCGCCGGTCCTCCTCGGGGTTGTAGCCGATGCGCGCGCCGCGGGGGATGAAGACGTCGCGGTCGATGATCGCGCGGTGGATGCGGGCGTGGCGGCCGACGCGGACGCCGGGCATCAGGATGCACTGGTCGAGCGTGCAGAAGCTGTGCACCCGGACGTTCGGACAGAGGATGCTGCCCATGATGCGGCTGCCCGAGACGATGCAGCCGGGCGAGATGATCGAGTCGAGCGCCTGGCCGCAGCGGCGGCCCTCCTCGGCGAAGACGAACTTGGCCGGCGGCGCCTGCGGCTGGTACGTCCGCAGCGGCCATTCCGGGTCGTACAGGTTGAACTCTGGGTTCACCTGCACCAGGTCCATGTTCGCCTCGAAGTAGGCGTCGATCGTCCCGATGTCGCGCCAGTACTTCGCCGCCTTCTTGTTCTCGTCATAGAAGCGGTAGGAGTAGACGGGGACCTGGCTGATCAGCGCCGGGATGATGTCCTTGCCGAAGTCGTGCGTCGTCGGCAGCGCGGCGTCCGCCTCGAGCGCGCGGCTGAGGACCTCCATCTCGAAGATGTAGATCCCCATCGAGGCCAGCACCAGGTGGGAGGCGCCGGGAATCGGCTGCGGGTCGGCCGGCTTTTCCTGGAAGCCGACCACCCGCTCGCGCTCGTCCACCTGCGCGATGCCGAACCGGCGCGACTCGCTGCGCGGCATCTCGATGGTCGCGATGGTCACGGCAGCCGCGCTGTCGAGATGGAACCGTAGCATCTTGGCGTAGTCCATCTTGTAGACGTGGTCGCCGGCGAGCACGATCACATGGCGCGGCGCTTCGCGCACGATCGAGTACAGGTTCTGGTAGACCGCGTCGGCCGTTCCCAGATACCAGTTCTCGCTGACCCGCTTCTGGGGCGGCAGGATCTCGATGAATTCGCCCAGCTCCTCCGAGACGATGCTCCAGCCCATGCGGATGTGCCGGTTGAGCGAGAGCGACTTGTACTGGGTGGCGATGAAGACGCGCCGCAGGCCCGAGTTGACGCAGTTGCTGAGGACGAAGTCGATGATGCGGTACGGGCCACCGAAGTACGCCGCGGGCTTGGCCCGGTCCCTCGTCAAGGGGTACAGCCGCTCGCCCACCCCACCCGCCAGAACGATGACGAGCGCATCATCGAGCATGCGGTTCGCTCCCTACGGCTTGCGCAGCAAAACCCGCGCCGGCGCCCCGTCGGCCCCGGCCACGGCGAGCGGGAGGCAGCAGATGTCGTAGACGCCCGGCTCGACCTCGAGCAGGTTGAGCCCCTCGATCACGATCACCCCGTTCGACAGCAGCACGTGGTGCGCCGGGGCGCCGGGCTTCTTGAACTCCTCGATCGACAGGTAGTCGATGCCGACCACCTTGATCCCCTGGTCGACCAGGTAGCGCGCGCCGGCCTCGGTCAGCGCCGCGAACTCGGGCGTGAACTCCTTCGACTGCCAGAGCGTCGAGTTCAGCGTCCGGATGAGCAGCCGGATGTCGTCGCGCAGGTCGATGCCGGCGAAATCCCCGGGCCCGATGCCGTGCCGCGTCGGTAGATCGACGACCCGCGTGCGGCCGATCAGCATCTCGAGCGGCAGCGCGTCGACGCCCGGGCCCTGGTCGAAGAAATGGCGCGGCGCGTCCACGTGGGTGCCGGTGTGGGTCCCGAGGCGGAGCAGCGAGACGTTCGAGCTGTCGCCGGCCGAGATGCGCTTGACCGCCTCGATCGCGAATGGCGGGTTGCCCGGGTAGGTGGGCAGCACGGGAGAGAGGCGCAGGGTGACGTCGATCAGTCTCATCGGGGCTCGCCTGCGAGACCTCCGGATGATACCACGGCCCTCCAGGCGCCCGGACGGGCGGAGAGGCGGCCTTGGCGGCGAAATCGTTTTGACTTGCCCCGCCCAACTGCCTATGATTTCCGAGATCGTCCGGAGTCTGCAGAGCTTGAAGGGGAGAGAAGTTCTTATGCCTATTCGAGGTCGGGCGCGGGCAGTGTCGGGTGCCATCTTGTCGGTCGTATTCTTCGCGTTGTTCTCCGTCGCGCCGGCGCTCGCCGAGCAGCAGAAGGGCAAGGACAACAAGCCGAAACTGAGCAATGACCAGAAACAGGAGGTGCAGGCCCTACAGAAGCTGCTCGACGACGTGATGTCGGCCAAGCAGCCGGCACCTGTGGACATCCCGTTCACCTTCGAGGTCAACTTCCTCAAGGCGCGCGACGGCAAGACGTTCGCGCCGTTCACGCTCGCCATCGACGCCTCGAAGCTGACCACGCCCTCGCTGACGCTCTTCGTGCGCGTCGTCGCGCGGGCCGCGGCCGCCGCGCCGGCGCCAGCCGCCGAGGCGAAGAAGGACGAGAAGCAGGCCGCCCGTCCCGAGTACCCGTGGGAGGAGGTCTACTTCCTCGACAACGTGAAGCCGCCCGAGGGGGGCCAGCCGCTCCGGATCAGCCGCGCGTTCGCAGTCGCCGGGGGGGACTACGACGTCTATCTGGCGCTGCGCGAGCGATCGCAGACCAAGCAGAAGAACGCGCCGCCGCCCAAGAGCACCGTCGACAAGCAGGCGGTGACGGTGCCGGATTTCCTGGGCGCCGACCTGATGACGAGCAGCATCATCGTCGTCGACAAGGTCGATCAGCTGCAGGCGCCGCTGCCCGAGGACAAGCAGACCGACAACCCCTACACGTTCGGCGTGACCCAGATCACGCCGGCGTTCGACACCAAGTTCACCAAGAAGGGTGAGCTGTCGCTGCTGTTCGTCATCTACAACGCGCAGCTGGATCCGACCTCCAAGAAGCCGAGCGTGACGGCCGAGTACAACTTCTACACGAAGCAGAAGGACGGCACCGAGAAGTTCTTCAACAAGACCAAGCCGCAGGACTTCGATGCCACCACGCTGCCGCCGCAGTGGGACGCCGCCGCCGGCAACCAGTTGTCGGCCGGCCAGTCGGTGCCGCTGGCGTCGTTCCCCGAGGGGGACTATCGGCTGGAGATCAAGGTGACCGACAAGATCTCTGGCAAGTCGATCGCCAGGAACGTGAACTTCTCCGTCGCCGGCGCGTGACACACGCCCGGTGACGGCCCGGTGACGGCCACCTCCCCGGGCTTCGGCGACCCGGCCGGCGTTCCGGCCGGGGCGGGCCAACGGCTGAGGTATTCTGGCGCTTTCTGGCCCCCTGAGGTGCTGCGCAGGGCGATTCCGGAGTAGACTGTTCCAAGCACCGGAAGCCATATGACCCGCCACTGGGCACTCGTGGGCGCGGCGTTGCTCGTCAGCCTGCTCGCCTCCGACGGGGCCGTGCAGGCCGCCGTCCAGGCTGGCGCCCCCTGGGAGGGCCAGCCGGTGCGTCGCATGGCGCGCGCCGGGATGGGCAGCATCGAGGGTGTGGTACAGGACGAGGGCGGGAAGCCGCTCGTCGGCGCCATGGTCTCGGCGCTGGGCACCACCACCGTGCTGACCGTCACCGACACGCGCGGGCGCTTTGCCTTGCGCGAGCTGCCCGTCGGTGCCTACCTCGTTCGCGCGCACCTGCCCGGCTTCATCGCCTCCCGCCGCCAGTTCATCGAAGTGCGACCCAGCGGGCGGTCCAGCCTGTCGGTCGCGCTGCGGCGCGCCGCCGACCGCGTGCAGCCGGCCAGCTTCGGGGGCGAAGAAGCCAGCGAGCGCATCCTGGCCGCCAGCGTCGCGTTACCGCTGGGGTCGACGGCCGCGCTGGCCCCAGGGCGTAAGGGCGACACGGCCCCGACCGAGGCGGGCGACGATGATCACAGCGAGACGGCATGGCGGCTGCGTCACCTGAAGCGCAGCGTCCTGAAAGACGCGACCCAGGGCGTCCAGACGGCCGACGGTGGGCAGCCGGTGGGCGAGGGGTACGAAGACGGGATGCTGACGGCGCTCGGCCGTGCGCTCGGCTCGCCGGTGCGGTTCGCGTCCGCCGTCTTCAACGATCTCCCGTTCTCCGGCGAGATCAACCTGCTCACGACCGGTTCGTTCGACGATCCCAGCCGGTTCCTCTCGAGCGACGTCCTCTCGCGCGGCGTAGCCTTCCTGTCGATCAGCGGGCCGGCGGGACGCCGGGCCGACTGGTCGGTTCACGGCATGATGACGCAGGGCGACGTCGGCTCGTGGTTCCTGGCCGGCGCGTACCGCACACGCCAGAAGGCCGGCCACGCGTACGACTTCGGGGTGTCTTACAGCGTGCAGCGCTTCGCCACCGGCGCCGCGGGGCGAGGCCAGCCGGTGAGCGACGGCAGCCGGTGGGCCGGCGACGTGTATGGTCTCGATCGCTGGCAGATCTCCCGGCGCGTGTCTCTCGCGTACGGCGCGCGGTACTCGCGGTACGACTATTTGTCGGGGCCGGGCCTTTTCAGCCCGCGCCTGACGGTCACGCTCGTGCCGCTCGATCGGCTGCGCGTGCAGACGATGGTGTCGAGGCGGATGCTGGCGCCCGGCGCCGAGGAGTTCATGCCGCCGCTCGCCGCCGGCCTCTGGGTGCCGCCCGAGCGCACCTTCGCGCCGGTGCCGGGCGACGCGGGCCTGCGGCCGGAGCGGACCGATCACTTCGAGGTGGCCGTCGAGCGCGAGTTCGGCAACCGCTACGTCGTTGGCTTCCGCACGTTCTACCAACAAGTGGACGACCAGATGGCGGCGCTGTTCGGTGTCGGCGTCGGTGACCAGCCGGCGAACATCGGGCGGTACTACGTCGGCAGCGCGGGCGACCTGTCGGCGCGCGGCTGGAGCGTGGGTCTGAGCAACGCGATGGCCCAGCACGTGCGCGGCTCGGTGGCCTACGAGATGACAACCACGAACTGGGTGGATGCCGGCGACGCCGCGCTGATGGGCATTTGGGCGCCCGCGATGCTGCGGCGGCAGACCGAGCGGCTCCAGGACGTGACGACGTCGGTCGAGACCGAGATCCCGCAGACCTCGACGCGCGTGTTCGTCGTCTACAAGATCAACACAGTGTTTGCGCGGCCCGAGCCCGAAGCGATCAAGACCGGGTTCGACGGGCGGTTCGACGTCCAGGTGACGCAACCGCTGCGGTTCCTCGATTTCACCTCCGCGCAGTGGCAGGTGCTGGTCGCCGTGCGCAATCTCTTCCGTGATCTCGCCGCCGACAGCTCGGTCTACGACGAGCTGCTCGTCGTGCGGCCGCCGAAGCGGATCGTCGGAGGGTTCCTGGTCAAGTTTTAGCGCAGGTGCAGGGGCGGGGTCTTGAAGACCCGCCGAGCAGGCCGGGCAGCTCCGCCCACATCGAAGGCCCTCGGGCCTTTTTTTTTGGCTCAAGACCCACGCTTCGGTAATTTGGAGTGAGGCTCCATCGGGTTGGACGGATGGCCCGCGCTCGCGGCTGAGGATTTGGCAAGTGACTGATTTCGAGGGGGTTGAGCGGGGTCAGGAACGAGGAGGTCGTGGTATAGCGCTTGCTTCATCCATATTGCTCGGCCCCCCGTTCCTCCGCGCGACCATGGACACCAACAGGCCATCCAGCTCGATCTGGCAGTCCCCCGTCCTGGGGTGGGCGGACTGGTCGCACATCCGGCGTTCGCTGGGGAGCCTCGCGATCGTCGTCGTCCTCCTGTGCCTCGGGGGCGCGAACATCGTGCTGCGGGCCGCCTGGCACGAGGTGGAAGACGGCGTGCTGTGGGTCGCGCGGCCCGACGGCGTCGTGGCGGCCGAGATCGCGGACGGGACTCCGGCAGCCGCGGCTGGGGTTCGTCGCGGCGACGTGCTGCTGCAGATCGATACGCAGCTGATCGAGCAGCCGTCGGACGTCGTCCAGATCCTCCATGCGCGGCGGGCCGGCAACACGCTCACCTACACGCTGCTTCGGCAGTCGGACCGCGAGCTGCTGCAGCTGAAGCTGGCGCCCGTGCCGCAGGGCAACCTGGCGCTCTACTTCGTCCTTGCCGGGGTCGGGATCTTCACGCTGCTGGTCGGCACCTCCGTGTGGCTGCGCCGGGTGCGCGATCAGGCGGCACATCACTTCTTCTGGCTGGCGATCGCCTTCTTCGGCGTCCTCACCTTCTCGTTCAGCGGCCGGCTGGATCGCCTCGACTGGGTCTTCTACTGGGGCGATGCGATCTCGGTCCTGGTGCTGCCGCCGCTGTTTCTGCACTTTACGCTGGTGTTCCCTGACCGGCCGCGGAGCTGGGCGCGCAGCCCGATGGGCGTCGCGTTGCTGCCGGGCCTTTACGTGCCCGCCGTCCTGCTGGGCGCCGCCCGCGTGGTGGCGCTGGTGCGCGCGCCGCTGGACGCGCGGTCCTACGTGGGGATCGTCGGTCTGCTCGATCGCGTCGAGCCGCTCTACCTCGCGATCTACTTCGTCGCCGGCTTCGGCGTCCTGGTCGCCGCGCTGACCAGGGTGCGGTCGGTGACGGCTAGGCGCCAGCTGCGGTGGATCGTGTGGGGCACGGCGCTCGGCGCCGGGCCGTTTGCGGTCGGGTACGCGCTGCCGTTCGCCCTCGGCTTCGACCCGTCGCTCGCGCAGGAGCTCACCGCCGTTCCACTCAGCCTGGTCCCGCTGGCGTTCGCCTCGGCCATCGTGCGGTACCGGCTGATGGACGTGGAGGTGATCATCAAGCGCGCGCTGGTCTACGCGGCGGCGGTGGCGGCGATCGCGGCGATCTACGCCGTGCTGCTGCGGCTGGCGAGCGCGATCTTCCTGGAGGACTCGCACCAGCACAACTCGGTGATCGCGCTGCTGGCGACGCTCGTGGTGGTGTTGCTGTCGCGGCCCGTCAAGAACGGGATCCAGTCCACTTTCGACCGCGTGTTCTACCGCGATCGCTACGACTACCGTCGCGCGCTGGTCGGCTTCGCCCGCGACCTGAACGCCGACCTGGATCTCGGGCGGCTGAGCGAGCGCCTCGTCGCGCGCGTCATGGAGACGCTGCTCGTCGACCGCATGGCGCTGCTGCTGGCGGACGAGCGCTCGGGCGATTTCGTCGCCATCAGCGCCGCCGGCTTTGCCGGCGGCGCGCCGCCGCCGCTGCCGCGTCTCTCGGCGCTCGGCGGGCGCCTGCTGGCTGGCCAGTCGGTCGCGCTGGACGACCCGGCGACGGTGCGCGCGCTGCCGCGGGAGGAGACCGACGCCTGGCGGGAGCACGAGGCGTACTACTTCATCCCCTGCGTGTCGAAGGAAGGGACTACGGCCGTGCTTGTCGTGGGCCGCAAGGGCAACGGCGAGGGGCTGACGAGCGAGGACGTGGCGCTGCTGGCGACGGTGGCCGGGCAGGTGGCGACGGCGCTCGAGAACGGCCGCCTCTATCAACAGCTCCGGCAGACGGCCGACGAGGTCGAGCGGATGCGCGAGTTCAACGAGAGCATCCTCGAATCGCTCGATGTCGGCCTCATCGTGGTCGACGTGCAGGATCGGATCGTGCGCTGGAACCGGGCGCTCGAGCGGATGTACGGCGTCGACCGGGCGGAGGCGGTCGGGCAGGGGCTCGACGAGCTGTTCGACGCGCCGGTCGTGCAGGCGCTGCGCACCGCGCGCCGCGAGCGGCCGTCCGGCGCCACGCTGTACCGCCTCTCGCTGACCACGCGGGTCCCCGGCCAGGATCGGTTGCTGGTCAACATGACCACGGTGCCGCTCCAGGCGGCCGAGGGGGTGGCGACCTCGCTGGCGGGGACGATCGTCATCATCGACGACGTGACGTTGCGCGCCGAGCTCGAGGAGCAGTTGCAGATCTCCGACAAGATGGCGTCGATCGGCCTGCTCGCCGCGGGGGTGGCGCACGAAGTGAACACGCCGCTCACCGGCATCTCGAGCTTCACGCAGATGCTGCTCGAGAGCGCCGACCCGGACGACCCGCAGACGCGGGTGCTCGAGAAGATCGAGCGGCAGACGTTCAGGGCGGCGAAGATCGTCAACGGGCTACTGAACCTGTCGCGGCCGGCGACCGCCGGCGCCGAGCGGGCGCCGGTGGACCTGAACGCGGTCATCAGCGACGTGCTCGCGTTGCTCGAGCACCAGTTCAAGGTGGCGAAGATCCGGGTGCGGCGCGACCTGGCGTCGCCCTCGCCCGTGGTGATGGGCATCGAGTTCAAGCTGCAACAGGTCTTCCTGAACCTCTTCCTCAACGCGCGCGACGCGATGCCGAAGGGCGGATGGCTGTCGATCGCCACGCGAACGTCCGGCGAGCACGCCGTGGCCGAGGTGAGTGACACCGGCTCGGGCATCCCGAGCGAGCACCTCTCGCGCATCTACGATCCGTTTTTCACGACCAAGGCCATCGGGCAGGGCACGGGGCTCGGGCTGTCGATCTCCTACGGCATCATCCGGGAGCACGACGGCTCGATCAGCTGCGACAGCGCCCTCGGTGAGGGCACGCGGTTTACGCTGTCGCTGCCGCTGGCGGCGTCGGCATCGCATCGGTCCACCCGGAAGCTCAGTTAGGAGCGACGGCGAGGTCATGGCTGCCAACGCTCGCAAGGGACGCGTCCTCGTCATCGACGACGAGGAGATCATGCGCGAGATCCTCGACGCGCTACTGACGCGCGAGGGCTACGAGGTCCGTCTGGCCGGGGGCGGTCTCGAGGGGCTCGAGCTCGCCCGCACGCTCCCGTTCGACGCAGCGATCGTCGACGTGATGATGCCCGAGATGGACGGCCTGGCGACGCTCGAGGAGCTGAAGAAGCTGGACGAGGAGACGGCGGTCATCATGATCACCGCCTTCGCGTCGGTCGAGACCGCGATTGCGGCCATGAAGCTCGGCGCGTTCGACTACATCACCAAGCCGTTCAAGAACGACGAGGTCCTGGTCGTCCTCCGGAACGCGATCGAGCGCCGGCAGCTCGTCGCCGAGAACAAGGCGCTCCGCCAGAACCTGCAGGAGCGCTACCAGAAGTTCGGCAACATCATCGGCCGGAGCCCGCGGATGCGGCAGGTCTTCGACCTGATCATCCAGGCGGCGCCCAGCCGCTCCACGATCCTCATCGACGGCGAGAGCGGCACCGGCAAGGAGCTGGTCGCGCGGGCGATCCACAGCAACTCGGCGCGGGCCGACAAGGCGTTCATCACGGTGAACTCCGGGAACCTGCCGCCCGACCTGCTCGAGTCGAACCTGTTCGGGCACGTGAAGGGCGCCTTCACCGGCGCCGTGTACCCGAAGAAGGGGCTGTTCGAGCTGGCCGACAAGGGCAGCATCTTCTTCGACGAGATCGGCAACGTCCCGCTCGAGACGCAGCCGAAGCTGCTGCGCGTAATGCAGGAGCGGGAGTTCATGCGGCTGGGCGGCGTCGAGAACCTCAAGGTCGACGTGCGCATCATCGCGGCGACCAACGTGGACCTGCGGCGGATGATGGAGGAAGGCCGGTTCCGCGAGGACCTCTACTACCGCCTCCACGTCATCACGATCGAGCTGCCGCCGCTGCGCGAGCGCAAGGAGGACATCCCGCCGCTCGTCCAGCACTTCCTCCACAAGTACGGCGAGGAGAACCAGAAGACCGGTCTCGAGGTGACGCCCGAGGCGCTCGACCTGCTGATGGAGTACGACTGGCCGGGCAACGTGCGCGAGCTCGAGAACGTGATCGAGCGGGCGGTCGTGCTCAGCACCAGCCCGCGCATCGGGGCCGACCTGGTGCCGGAGCAGGTGCGCCGGACCCCGCTGTTCCAGATGCCGCAGTTCGCGCTGCCGCCCGAGGGGGTCTCCTTCAAGGACGTCATCAGCAGCGTCGAGCGGCAGCTCATCGAGCGCAGCCTGGAGACGGCCGGCGGCGTGCAGAAGCGGGCGGCGGAGCTCCTCCACATCAAGCCGACTACGCTGAACGAGATGATCAAGCGCTACGACATCCGCCCCAGACGCCGCAAGGGCGCCAATGGCGAGCCGGCCGAAGGCGCGCCCAACGGCGCCGACGCGGGGCGGAACGGCGTGTCGACCGAGACGCGCGGGGCGTTCGGCAACGGCACGAGCCACGGACCCTCGCTCTCGCCGTCGGCCGACGATCCGAACCGGTAGCGTGAAGGTGAGTCCCGCCGCTCCCGGCCGTGTCCGTTCGTGGTGAGCCCTTCGGCTCGTTCTTGCCAGATCCCGCCAAAGCCCGCCTCGCTCACCGCCTGCGTCAGGGTGACGCGGTAGCCGTCCGGCGCCTGCTCCGATAAGATGTCGCCGGTCTGGCTCACCTCAGGAGGATCGACGATGACGATGACACGGCGCGATCTCATTCGATCGCTCGGTGCGGGGCTGGCAACGGCGAGCATCGCCGCCGACCACCTCGCCTCCTCGCCGGCCGCGAAAGGCGGCTCGGACGCGCTCCTCTTCACGCGTCCCGGCCAGCCCGACCCCGCGCCGGTCGGCTACGACCGCCTGCCGCTCGAGTGGTACAAGGCCGCGACGAGACGGTTGAAGCAGAAGGTGGCGGCGCTCGGCGTCGATGCGATCCTGCTCCAGAACGACCACAACCTCGTCTACTTCACCGGCTGCTTCCGGCAGAGCGGCGAGAGGCCGACGTGGGCGGTCTTCCCGGTCAACGAGACCGACACCGTCTACTGGTACTCGCCGGGCATCGACCGCGATCTGATCCAGTCCTGGTGGTGCACGGAGAACGACTACTACTTCTGCTTCCCGCACGCGGAGGGCGGCTTCCCCAACAAGGGGCAGGTGGCGCGAGGCAGGCGGGTCGACCTGTTCGAGTGGCTGCTCAGGGGCCTCGAGAGGCGGGGTTTTGCCGGGAAGACCATCGGCATCGACGGCGAGGTGTCATCGGGGCGGCAGGCGACCGTTCGGCGGGTGCTGCCGAAGGCCAGGTTCATCGACATCGGGCAGGCGTGCCTGGACATGCGAATCCGCAAGACCAGGGAGGAGCTCGCCCTCACCGAGCGCGCCTACCGGTACTTCGACAAGATCCACGCGTTCGCGCGCGACTTCATCCTCGAGCGCGGCAAGAGCGCCACCGACTTCGAGATCGGCCAGGCCCTCGAGGCGTACGGCATCCAACTGATGATGCGCGACGTGAAGCACGACGGCCGGCCCCACACCGCGGTCGGCGTCGAGGTGACCTCGCAGTACGTCCGGACCGGCGTGGCGACCGCCTACCCGCACCCGAACCAGTTCTTCTACAGCAAGGTCAGGCCCGGCGACGCGCTCTACGTGAACGCGGACATCCTGCTCGGCGGGTACGGCGGGGAGTGCTACCGGAACTACGCCATCGCGCCGTGGACCGTCCACCACGAGAAGATGTGGCAGGTCGTCGCGGACACGGTGCAGATCATGGTCGAGGAGACCAGGCCGGGCCGCGCCTGCGCGGAGGTCGCTTTCAAGGTCCACGACTACCAGGTGAAGAACGGGATGGCACCATACGTCTACCACCGGCCCGGGCACGGCTGCGGGCAGAACTACGAAGGCCATCAGCCGCCGTTCCTGGCGCTGGGCGACGAGACGGTCATCGAGGAGGGGATGGTCTTCAGCGTCGAGCCCGGACTGTACGACGCCGAGCATGAGCTCGGCGTGAACCCGAGCGACAAGCTGCTCGTCACGAAGAGCGGCGGCGTGCTGATGAGCAGCGTGCCGTTCTCGAGGGAGTGGAGCTTCCTGAAGCTGTGACCCTGACAACTCCGTTCGCAGGTGTCCGGACGATTGCCGCAATCAGCTGCTCCTCGACAGCCTCCTCATCCACCTCAACGACGACCACCACTGGAGCCGTGAGAGGATCGCGCGGTGGCTTGCCGGCGAGGCTCAACCCGCACAGCGGTAGCGCCGGGCCCGGCACGGCATCCGACCAGGGCCTCATTACCCTCCGCTGCGGGCTTGACGCCGCCGACTGCGGCCGCGCTCAGGCGGTGTTTTCAGCTGGGCTGTAAGGAATCGGTGAACTACCGCCCCTTGACCTTCCCGATCATCCGTTCGTACTTGCTCAGGATCACGTCCCAGCGGTAGTTGCGCTGCACGTAGTCGCGCCCGTTCCGCCCTACGGCTGCCCGCAGCCGCTCGTCGGCGATGAGCAGCTTGAGGCATTCGGTGAACTCGTCGCGGTCGGCGTAGAAGAGGCCGGCGTTGCTGCGCAGACAATGGTCCACGAGCACCTCGCTGCGGGCGTTGGCGAGAACGGGCGTCCCGACCGCAAACGCCTCGAGCGCGAGCAGCGACAGGCTCTCGAACGGTGACGGGACCACGACGACCGTAGCGGCCTCGAGGGCCTGGAGGCGCTCGCGATCGGAGAGCAGCCCGGCGAAGTTGATGAACGGCTCCTCGGGTAGCGGCATCAGCTTGACGCCCATGAGCACCAGCGAGGCCTCACCGCCCTCGGCCACGTAGCTGCTGAAGTACTCGATGAGCTCCTCGCAGCCCTTCCCTTTCTCGATGCGGCCGCCGTAGAGCACGAACGGCCCGTGCAGCCGGTGCCGCCGCCGGAACGTGGCGCCACGGGCCGACAGGTGGGACCGGTAGCGCGGTGACGACGCCTCGCTCTCGGCCTCCTGCTCATCGGTGGCGGCTGGACGGCCCGGCGGTCGCTCGTCGGCCGCTTTCGGGTAGGCGTGATGCTGCGGCAGATCGACGCCGCAGCCGACGGTCTCTTCCGCCACCGCCCGGATGGTGAAATGCGTCGTCAGGAACTTTCGCTCGACCTCGGTGTTGTACGCGATCGCCGCCGGGAGGCTGAACACTTCCTTGTAGATCCCGAGGCGGATCGCCGGCTCGTCGTGCGCGGTCGGCACCAGGATGCTTCGTCCCGGCGCCACCTTCAGCCCCAGGACGGTCGGCGCGTAGAGGTAGGTGAAGAAGATGAGCGCGTCGTACGAGCGGCAGTGGAGCTCGAGGTACTCGAGGAGTCCAGGGCACCAGGGCCCCTGCTGCTTCAGCCACTCGAGCTCATCGGAACGGGCGTGCGGGTTGTTGAAGATCCAGTCGGAGTAACGGTTGAAGGCGTTGATGTCGCGCGTCCGCGCGTTGGGGAAGCGCCGCACCGTCACGCCGCGCACGCGGTCGGCGCCTTCCGGGTACTCGTTCTTCCAGGTGATGTAGTCGCGCGCGCAGGTGGTGAGGACGTCGACCTCGTGGCGGCCGGTCAGCCGCTCGGCGATGAGCCGGCAGTGGTACTCCGAGCCGCCGAGGATCTCCGTGCCGTACCGCTGGACGATGAAGGCGAGTTTCACGGTCTGCTGGATTACGCTCCCGCGCGCTTCAGAAGCGCTCGACCAGAGCTTCGAGCTGCCGCCTGACAGGCGCGTCGCCGAAATCCTCGAGCCGCCGCCGCTGCCCCTGGATGACCGCCTCGCGCGCGTCGGCATCGAAGGCGAGAACGGCCAGCAGCTCAGCGGCGTACTCGAGGTCCTTCGGCGAAAACTGCACGCCGGCGCCGCCAAGCGTGTCAGGGACGGCAGCGGCGGCATAGGCCATCACCGGGACATCGGCCGCCATCGCCTCGAGAAGCGGCACGCAGAAGCCCTCGTGCTCGCTCAGCGAGATGTAGACGCTCGCGTGCCGGTAGTACGCGGCCAGCTCGGCGGCGGGCACCGGGCCCGTGAAGATGAAGCGCTCCGGCATCATCTTGTACTCGGCGACCAGCGCCCGTATGGCCGCATAGTAGCGCGGGACGCTGTCGGTCCGCCCGACAAAAATGAAACGGTAGTCGGTGTCGACGTACCGCTTGTAGTGCTCGGCCAGCCGGATGTGGTCCTCGATCCGCTTGTTCGGCGCGATGCGGCCGACGAAGAGGAAGTTGACGAGGCCGTCGGTGAGGATCCGTTCGAGACCGGGCCGCGCCGGCGACCGGGTGATCCGCCCTGTGTCGACGGCAATCGGCATCACCCCGGTCCGGGCGAACCCCGCCTCCTCGAGCTCGCGGCGGTTGTACTCGGAAACACCGAGGGCGAGGTCCACACGGCCGACCAGCGTCGCGAGCTCACGGCGGCCGAGCGCGGCGAGACGGAACAGCGACGGGTCGTACGGCGCGAAGAAATGCGCGGGGGTGATGTTGTGGTACTGGAGGACCCGGCCACCCGGCAGGGCGGCGAACGCCTCCGTCATCGGTGACGGCAGCGCGAAATGGAAGATGGTCACGTCCCCCCGGCGCGCATCCGGTGCCGTGAAGGACCGTACTTCCCCCCGGAGGTCCTCGTCCACGGTGATCGCGTACAGCTCCGAGGAGTGACCGGCCTCCCGGAGCAAGTCGCGGACGCGCCGCGCGCTGTCACCGATCGCGTCGCCTCGATGCGCGGCGGGGACCCACTGGTTGATGATCATCTCGGCTCTCGGCTCTCGGATCTTCCTGGCCCCTGGCCTCCGACCTCTGGCCCCGGTTCCTTCGGTAGCGCCTGGTAGATCGCCGGCCGGTACTGGCGCAGCTCTTCCAGCCGTTCGGCGAGCCGGTACTGATACCAGAAGTCATCGGCCACGCGGTGCGGCGCCAGCCTGGGCGACCGCTGCACACGCTCGACCTGGCCGAGCAAGGTGCCCGCGAAGTCGCGCGCGTGCAAGCGCGCCAGCGCGGCGTCCTGCCCGTCGAGGACTGCTTCGCGCAGGCGGGCATCGGAAACCAGGGCGTCGATGAGCGCCGCGACTTCCCAGGGATCCTTGCGGCTGTACAGCACGCCCGCCCCATCCATCGTCGCCGGCACGGCGGTCGCGGCATGAGCGAGGACCGGAATCCCCTTGTGGAACGCCTCGACCAGCGGCACGCAGAAGCCTTCGTGCTCGCTCGCGCAGAGGAAGAGATCCGCGATCTCATAGTAGGCGTTCAGCTCCTCGTTGGACACGTGGCCGACCAGGTGCACGTCGGTCGCGCCCAGCCGGGCCACCAGGTCGTGGAGCATGGCCAGGTAGCGGTCGAAGCCGACGTAGTTGCCGACGACGAGCAGGCGGGCACGGGGATTGAAGTACGTGCGGTAGGCGTGGAAGAAGCGGATCAGATCCTCGATTCGCTTGTTCGGAATCACCCGTCCGACGAACAGGATGTTCGTCCACCCATCGTCGAAGCGGCCCGCGACGAGCCGGTCGGGTGGGCCGTCGAGGTGGCTGAAGTCGGGAACGACGGGGAGGACGTCGGTGGCGGGGAAGCCGAGCGCCTCGAGTTCCTGCCGGTTGAACTCGGAGTCGCCGAGGGCGAGGTCGCACCGCCCGACGTACGCCTTCAGCTCGCGGCGTCCCGTGTAGCAAAGCTGCACGAGCAGGGGGTGGACATCGACGAAGTACTCAGGCGGCGTGATGTTGTGGTACACGAGGACCATCCGGTCCGGCAGCGCGAACGCCAGGCGCGAAACCCGCGACCCGATGGAGAAGTGGTGGATGAGGATGTTGTCGGGCGAGCTGCACTCGATGAGGTCCCGGCAATCGCGCGTCAGGTCCTCCACTCGGCGATCGGCAGTGTCGACGAATATCTCCGACTCGAAGCCGGCCGCCCGGAGGACGCGCTGGATGCCGACGACTTCGTGCCCGATCGCGTCGCCGTAGTCGAGCGTGGCCAAGACCTGGTGAACCTTCATCGCGACTCACGCCTGCATCTGGGAGCGGATGCGTCCCTCACTGCTCACTGCCCACTTTCGGCTGTCTGTACCACTGCCGGTCCCGCCGGGACGTCTGCCATCACCTGCCGGGTCGGCGGCAACCTCGGGCGTCGTCGTTCCCACCAGCCGGGAAGCGGCTCCAGGCGGCGAGTCGACGCTTCGACAACCGGTTCCCGCTCGAGCTGCTCCAGCATGTCCGTGTACTTCCGCTCGATGACCGGCCACGCGTAGTGCCGCTGGTAGTACGCGAGGCCGCGCTCGCCGAGCGCCCGCGCGAGGGGCCGGTTCGCCTCCAGCATGTAGAGCGCCTCGACGAACTCCGCTTCGTTCTCGTAGTACAGCCCCGCGTTGCTGCGCAGGCACTGGCCTTTCAGCACGTCGCACGTGCCGTTGGCCAGGACCGGCCGCCCGAGCGCCCACGCTTCGAGGGTCACCATCGACAGGCTCTCGAGCCGCGACGGCATGATCAGCAGCTCGGCGCCGGCCACCGCGTCGAACTTGTCCTCGTCGCTGACGAATCCCAGGTGGCGGATGAGCGGGTGCGGCGGGATCGGGATGACCGGGTTGCCCGCCAGGACCAGCGTCAGCGGGTGCCGACGCCGTCTGGCGTAGTGCTGAAAGAACGTGAACAGCTCGCTGCAGCCCTTGTTCTCGTCGATGCGCCCCACGTAGATCGCATATGGCCCGGCGATCCCGTGCTTCTGCCGGAAGCGCGCCGGCTCGACCCGCTCGGGGATGTCGGAGCCGATGCCCACGACGACCCCCGGCACGGCACCGTTGCCCGAGACCGCCTGGATCATCGCGCGCTCCTCGAACGAGTTGTACATGATGGCCCGGACGCCGCGAAACACCGGAGGAAAGATGGCCAGGCCAATCGCCTCGTCGCGCTCGGCGGTCGGGACGAGGACCGCCCGGTCGCTCACTGCGCGCGCGCCGTGATACGCGTGGTAGTAGCGATAGCTGAAGAAGAGAAAGTAGTCGTACCGCTGACGCGACGCGCGGACGTGTTCGACGAGCGCCCGACTGGCCGGTCCTTCGCTCTCGAGCCATGCGAGCTCGTCGCCGAGCGAGTGCCGCTCCTCGAAGACGCGCCGCGAACGGCGCCCGAACTGGCCGGGGTCCCGCTCCCGCTGAACGGGAAAGCGCCGCACGGGGACGCCGTTCACCTCGTCGAGGCCGGGCGTCAGCTCGTTGCGCCAGGTGATGTAGTCCCGGGCGCAGGTGGTGAGGACCTCGATCTCCGCGTGCCGGGCGAGATGCTCGGCGATGTAGCGCGCGTGCAGCTCGGCGCCGCCGTTGATCTCGGCGCCGTACCGCTGGACGACGACGGCCAGTTTCACTGGTTGAAGGGGCCCGACTCTTCGTCTGGGCCTTCGGCGCCTTCGGCAGCGCGCGCCGGCCCGGGTTCCCCGGTGCGCGCGCCGGCGGCGGCCGGCTCGGCGGCGCTGGTGTCGGCGGGGGCCTGGTCGGACGGTGCCGCGCGCTCAACCATGCTACCGGTCTCGGCGGGGGCCTGGGGGCCCGCGGGGACAGGCTCCCCGCCGCCGCCCCGGCGGCCGCGCCGCCGCCGGCGCCGCCGGCTGCGCCCCGGTGCCGCACCCGTCGCACCGGCTGCGCCCGCCTCGCCCTCCTCGTCCCGCACTGGAGGCTCTGGCGCGGAGGGCGGCTCGGCCGGCACGGCGCCCGGCCGGTACTGCACCGCGCCTTCGAGCGCCCGCGCGCGGCGCTCGTCGAAGTCCAGGCGGCTCGAGAGCGACTCGACGCGCATCTTCAGGTTCTTCACCTCGATGCTGACGCGCGTCAGCTCGACGACGAGGTTGTGCATCAGCTCGTAGGAGAGGTCGGCGTGCTGGGCGTTCCGCGTGTTGAGCTGCGACTGGATGTGCAGCGCGTGGACGAGCGGGTTCGGGTTGAAGAACAGCTTCAGGATCGGCCCTAGCAGCCGGCGGATCACCCGCACGATGCCGCGGTGCGATTCGAACAGCGTCGTGTCCTCGAACGCGAAGTTCGGGGGCGCCGTCGCCGTCCGCTGGAAGTGCTGCAGCAGCTCCGACCGCACCTTCTGGGGATCGAGGAACTTCTCCAGCTTGACCGCCGCCAGCTCCTGGATCTCTTCCTCGGTGTAGTCGACGCCGCGCTTCTCCCGGATGCGCGCCCGGACCCGCCGCATGATCTCTTCGACGTTTACCGAGTCGGCGCGAATGCTGAAGTCGGACATCGTCAGTGCTTCGTGCTCGGCCCGAAAAGCGCTTGTCACGCCTGTCGGGCCTGCGGCGCGGGCGGGGCGCCCCGCTCGCCGCCACCCGCCTGCGGGTTGTGAAACCGGTTCTAGTGTAGTGCTGACTCGCACCTCCTGGCTAGGAGCCGGGCACTCCGAGGAGCCAAGCCCCAACAACCGTCAGTACTTCTTGAACAGTTCTCCCCACTCCGTCTTCATGAACTCCCTGATCCGCGCGCGGCCGACCGTCGGGTACCAGAACCAGTCGTGGTACACGTTCGACGCGAACGGCGCCCAGACGACGAGCGGCGAGTGCAGCAGGATCTTCTCGAACGGCCGCAGGATCCCCTTGCGAATGAGCTGATCGCCCCAGATCACAAGCGAGCGGCGCGTGGTGAAGTGGAAGTTGATGCCCGAGACGTCTTCGCCCGCGATCTCGATCGCCGCCAGGTCGGCCACCCCCAGCCCGCGCTCGTGCGCCATGCGCAGGAACGGGATCGACATCGGGTCGTATCCCATCAGCCGCGCCGAGACCGCGTCGATCGCCACCGGGTCGGCCGACGCCAGCAGCACGTTGTGGATCTTCGGCACCATCGTCCGCGGCCCGGCGCCGTCGCCGCAGACGGTGCCGTCCATCACGGTGAAGACGCTGGGGTGCAGCTCGCGCTGCATGTAGAGGAGATCCACCAGGACCTCGTGCATGTACTTGTGCGCGTAGTGGCGAACCTCCTTCAGCAGCCCTCCGAACGCGTTCTTGACCGACCCGGTCATCACCGCGTGCCCGTGGGTCTTGACGGTGGGCAGGTGGAGGATCTGGCGGCCCGGGTACATCGCGGGGATCTCGATCCCCTCGGGGAAGATCTCGTTCAGCTTGAGCAGCGGGCTTCGGAAACGGTAGACCTGCCACTCGACTTCGGGCAGCGGGACGAAGGTGAGCCCGTACTTCTCGAGGATTGGCTCCCAGCGGTTATTGCGGCAGCCCTCGCGCGGGTCGGTGACGACGGTCTTGTTCTCGATCGGGAACAGGCGCTCGCGCGAAAAGCCGTCGCCGACCAGCTTCCGCACGACCCCTTCCACCTGCCAGGGCTCCGATGAACACGAGGGGAAGTACTTGGTCCACGAAAGGTTGAGCTTCAGCAGCGTGTCGCGGGCCGGGTCGATCGTCTCGCGGTAGCCCGCCAGGTCCATCACGCGCGCGTAGTCGTCCAGGACCGACGCCGGCGTCGTCTTCACGACGGCGACGAGCGCGGTCGCTGGGGCGGCCGGTGTGGCTGGGCGGGCGGGGGCTTCGACAAGAGGTGCCATGGCTCAGGCTCCGAACGGCCGGTAGATGATGAGCACGACCGCGGCGGCCCACAGGGCCACGCACGCGAGCAGCGGCCGGTCGTTGATCAGCATCTCGGCAGGGCTCGCGCCGCCGTCTTTCCGGTGCACGAGGTAGAGGTAGCGGAAGATGCCGTACAACGGGAACGGGATGGTGAGGCCCATCAGGGACGTCCCGAACTTCTCGACGGTGTCCGGGCTGAACGTGTAGAAGATGTACGCGATGAGCGTCGAGGCGGTGACGACGCCGATCATCTGGTCGAGCAGGTACGGGCTGTACTCGCCGAGGATTGGCCGGTGCTCGGTCGCCCCGTTCGCGAGCAGCACCAGCTCGTGGCGCCGCTTGCTGAGCGCGAGAAACAGCGCCAGCAGGATGGTGCAGACGAGCAGCCAGTGGCTGATCGGCACGTCGATGGCGACCGCCCCTGCCGCCGCCCGCAGCACGAAGCCGACGGCAATCGTCAGCACGTCGATGATCACCACATGCTTGAACCATGCCGAGTAGAGGGCCAGCAGGATGAGGTAGCCGGCGGCCACTGCACCGAACAGGGGCCTCAGCCAGAACGCGGCGGCCAGCGCGAAGCCGCCGATGACGGCGGCCGCGCCGAGGGCCGTGACCGGGCTCAGCGCGCCGGACGCGATCGGCCGGCGGCACTTGTGCGGGTGGTTCCGGTCGGCCTCGCGGTCGGCGACGTCATTGACGAGGTAGACGACGCCGGACAGCGGGCAGAAGACGACAAACGCCGTGGCAGTCGTCAGCAGCGCCGTCGCCTGGAACAGCTCGCGGCCGAAGAGCAACGGGGCGAAGACGATCAGGTTCTTCGTCCACTGCTCGGGGCGCAGCGAAATCAGCAGGTTGACGGCAACCGACCGGCCGCGAACGCCTCCCGCCTGGGAGGCGTTCTTGACCACGACATGCGAAAGAGGACTGCGCGCCATCTAGCGCGGGGGAAGGGCGTCAGACTCATGCGGCGGAGAAGCTCTTCACCGCGTCCTTCTCCGACTCGAACGTTTCGAACACCGTCAACAGCTTGGTAATCGAGAGCAGGTCCTGGATCCGTTTGGTCAGGTTCAACAGCTTGAGGCTGCCGCCCTGCCGGCTGACCGTGGTGTAGGTTCGGACGATTTCGCCCAGGCCCGCGCTGTCGATGTACGGCACGTCGGCGAGGTTGAGGACGATCTTCTTCAACCCCTGCTGGACCAGGCTGTTGACCTTGTCGCGCAGCAGCTCGTCGCCGTCGCCCATCGTCAGCTTGCCCTTCAGGTCGAGCACCACGACGTCACCGGACGCTCTCTGGTCTATGTGCATGGCCCCTCTCCTCCCGCCTCATCACGCAGTCAGTGTGTCCGCAAAGACCCACATCTTAGCGTAGGGCCAGAAACAGCGTCAACCGCGCGACGCCGGCCCCGATGCCAACCTTCTCGCCGGGAAAAAAAAGGGCCATACGCGGCATGGCCCCTCCGTGGTCGCCGATCGGTTGAGATGGAGTTCGCGCTTACACGCCGCCGGCGCCTGCAAACTTGCGCTGTTGGAAACACTCCCTGCAGTAAACCGGACGCCCCTGGGTCGGCTTGAACGGAACCGTGGTCAGCTTTCCGCACGCTGAACAGGTCGTCTGGGTCTCCACGCGCTCGCGCGTGGTCGTGCCGGTCGCCGGCCGGCTGGCTCGCTTCGACTTGCAGGCCTTGCACCGCTTGGGCTCGTTCTTGAAGTTCTTGTCGGCGAAGAACAGCTGTTCGCCCGCCGTCCAGATGAACTCCGTCCCGCAGTCCACGCAGCGCAGGGTCTTGTCTTGGAACTCCATCGGTCGTTCCCCTTGATTCTCCCCTATTCCATCTCCCGCCGGAGCTTCTTACGGTTCCGCTTCCGCGCCAGGGCCTGCTTCGCCCGACGCTTGTCGCCCGGTTTCAGATAGAAGGAGTGCTTCTTGATATCTTTGATGATATCTTCCTGCTGCACCTTCCGTTTGAATCGACGGAGCGCACTCTCGATCGATTCCCCCTCCTGCACCTTCACGTCAGCCACGCTTGATGACACCCCCTTCAGCGGCCGATTGGCTGCCTGTCACGCCCGATTCAGAACCCAGAATATGCTAGGCTATCACAGGTAAACGCGGATTCTAGGTCTAAAGTTGAGCTCCGTCAACGGGATCCTCGCCCGCGCGGGCCCGAAGCGTGCAGCCGGGATCGTCCCCGTAAGTCCCTCTCTTTATTGGGTTTTTGCGCATGCGAGTCCTGGTTGTCGGCGGCGGCGGCCGCGAGCACGCGCTCGCCTGGACGCTGGCGGCCGACCCCTCCGTCACTGGCCTCGTCTGCGCGCCCGGTAATGCTGGCATCGCCCGGCTCGCCCGGTGCGTGCCCGCCGATGCGACCCGGCCGCAGGAGCTTCTCGCCCTGGCCGAGCGTGAAGGCGTCGATCTCACGGTGGTCGGCCCGGAGCTCCCGCTGACGCTGGGCGTCGCCAACCTGTTTGCCGCCCGCGGACGCCTCCTGCTCGGGCCCACCCGTCTGGCGGCAGAGCTCGAATCGAGCAAGGCGTTCGCCAAGCAGTTCATGACGGCCTGCGGCGTGCCCACCGCGCGCTACCGGATCCTGGAGACGGCTGACGCCGCGCTGGCGGCTCTTCGCGATGGCGAGTTCGGATACCCCGCGGTCGTCAAGGCTGACGGCCTCGCGGCCGGCAAAGGCGTGATCATCGCCCCCGACCGCGCGTCGGCGGAGGCCGCCATCGCCGACATGATGGTTGCGCGGCGGTTCGGCGATGCCGGCACGCGCGTCGTCCTCGAGGAGTATCTGGAAGGACAGGAGGCGTCCTTCTTCGTGCTGACCGACGGACGGCACACGCTCACGCTGCCCTCCGCCGAGGATCACAAGCGGGCGTTCGATGGCGACCGGGGCCCGAACACCGGCGGGATGGGCGCGTTTGCACCGAGCGCGTTGATTGATCCGATCGCGACCGAGCGGATCCTCCGTGAGATCATCCACCCGGTCATCGAACGGCTTCGGGAAGAGGGGCGCGAGTTCCGCGGTTTCCTGTACGCGGGGCTGATGATCACCCGCGAGGGCCCCAAGGTCGTCGAGTTCAACGTGCGGCTGGGCGATCCCGAAGCCCAGGTCGTGCTGCCGATGCTGAACGAGGAGCTGGCGCCGCTGCTCGCCGCCGCTGCGAGGGGGGAGCTGACCGCGACCTCCTGCCGCGTGCGTCCCGAGCCCCACGTCGGCGTCGTCCTCGCGTCTGGCGGCTATCCGGGCAAGCACCAGGTCGGCAAGCCGATTGCCGGGCTGGTAGAGGCGGAGTCGATGCCCGATGTGCTCGTCTTTCACGCCGGCACCGCCCGGCAGGACGGCCAGACGGTGACGGCGGGAGGGCGCGTGCTGACCGTTGTCGGCCGCGGTGTGGACTACGCGCAGGCGATCGACCGCGCCTACGCCGGCGTCTCTCGGATCTCTTTCGAAGGCATGCAGCACCGAACCGACATCGGCGCGAAGGCAATTCGGACCCACCGCCCCGCGGAACCGTAGGGTAGGGCTTCAGCCCTGCCGGCACGGCAGCCGGCGGCGGACAGCAGAGCAACAGATCGACGCATCAACAGATCGAGCCATGTCCTCTCCCATCCAAGTGCTGATTCTGATGGGCTCCGATTCCGACCTGCCCGTCATGCGCGGGGCAGCCAGGGTCTTGCAGGAGCTGGGTGTCGCGTTCGACGTGACCGTCGCCTCCGCCCACCGGTCGCCGGCGCGCGTCCAGCGCCTCGTGCAGGAAGCGCCCGCGCGCGGCGTGCAGGTCTTCATCGTCGGGGCAGGTGCCGCCGCACACCTGGCTGGCGTCGTCGCGGCCCACACCACCAGGCCGGTCATCGGCGTGCCCATCGACTCGTCACCGCTCAAAGGCTTCGACGCCTTGCTGTCGACGGTGCAGATGCCGCCTGGCGTCCCGGTGGCGACCGTCTCGGTGGGTGCCTCGGGCGCAACCAACGCTGGCGTGCTGGCCGCGCAGATCCTGGCCGTGGCCGACCCTGCGCTTGCCACCCGCCTGGAGCAGTACAAGAAGGGCCTCGCCGAAAAGGTGGAGCAGGCCGCCGAGCGTCTGGAGCGGTAGCGCCACCATCTGAGAGCCCAGAGCCTGGAGCCAAGAGCCTAGCCCCTAGCGCCATGAGGTACTCCGTCGTCACCTTCGGCTGCCGGGTCAACCAGGCGGAGTCTCTCCGCTACGAGGAGGACCTGCGCCGGCGCGGCGGGGAGGCCGTGTCGCCCGAATGCGCGGACCTGGTGGTCGTCAATTCGTGCTCGGTGACGGCGAGCGCGGATCAGGGGACGCGGCAGGCGATCCGCCGCATCGCCCGTGACAACCCGGCAGCGCGCATTGTCGTCACCGGGTGCTATGCGACGCGGCGCCAGGACGAGGTCGCCACACTTCCCGGCGTCATCCGGCTGATTCCCAACGACGAGAAGGACCGGTTGGTCTCGACGGTCACCAGCGAGCTGGGCGTGACGAGCGCCGAGCGCTTCGGGAAGGGAGAGGGCAGCTGCGGAGCCGTCATCGAGCCGGGCGTCGCAGGGCGGACGGCGTATTCGCTGCGTGTGCAAACCGGCTGCGAGGAACGCTGCACGTATTGCATCATCCCGTCCACGAGGGGGCGGTGCCGCAGTCGGCCGATCGAGGCAGTGGTTGCCGAGGTCGTCCGCCTGCACGGCGCCGGCTTCAAGGAAGTCGTGCTGACCGGCGTGCACCTCGGAGCCTATGGCCGCGATCTGTCGCCGTCGGCCACCCTGCTCGACCTCCTTCGGGCGCTTGCCGATCGCACCGCGGACATCCTGTTCCGCATCGGCTCGCTCGAGCCGATGGACTGCACGCCGGCCGTCGTCGACCTCGTCTCGCGCTCCGGCCGTTTCGCGCCGCATTTCCATCTGCCGCTCCAGCACGCAGCCGACCCCGTCCTTCGCGCCATGCGCCGCCCGTACACCGCTGATACCTACCGGCGTCTTGTCGACGGTGTCCGGGATCGCCTCGCGCACGCCTTCATCGGCTCCGACGTCATCGTCGGCTTCCCGCGCGAGAGCGACGCCGACTTCCAGGTGATGGCGGCGTTCCTCCAGGCGTCGCCGCTCACTGGTTTGCACGTCTTTCCCTACTCGGACCGGCCCGGGACCGGGGCGGCGCGGCTGGCGCCGAAGGTTCCCGGGAACGACGTGCGCCGGCGCACGGCCGCGATCCGGACCGTCGCGCACGAGCTGTCCCGGCGCTTTCGCGACTCGCAGGTCGGCACCGTCCGGCCGGGGCTGACGCTGGAAGACGGCACGCTGGTCGTGACCGACAACTACCTGAAGGTGCGAATCCCGCCGGGCCGGGCGCGAAACGACCGGGTAGCAGTGAGGATCCTGTCGGCGGGGGAGACGCTCGCGGGAACGGTCAGGACCGTGAACGAAGGACCGCACCCCGGGGGCAAAGAACCAGGGACCAGGTACTGACCGGGCACTCGTTACTCGTTACCCATCGCTCGTCACTCCATGAGGGCGGCGACGCGCTGCCCGGGCGAGCGGCGCGCGCCTTCGACGATGAGCTGCCCGCAGGCCGCGCGGATGTCGCGGCCGCGGCTCTTGCGCACCGACACCGTCAGGTGGCGGGCGGCGAGGATCGAGGCGAACTCGTCGACCCGCTCGTCCGACGGACGGGCGAAGGGGATGCCGGCGGCTTCGTTGAGGGGGATGAGGTTGACCTTCGCGCGGATGCCCGACAGCAGCCTGACGAGGCGTCGGGCGTCGTCGGGCGTGTCGTTCACGCCGGCCAGCAGGACGTACTCGAACGTGATCCGGTTGCGGCGCTTGAGCGGAAACCGCTTGCACGCCTCGACGATATCGGCCAACCCGTACTTGCGGTTGACGGGCACCAGCCGATCCCGCAGCTCCTCGGTCGTCGCGTGCAGCGAGACGGCCAGGTTCGGCATGAACGGCTCGTCGGCGAGCCGCTCGAGGGCGGGCACCACGCCCACCGTCGAGAGCGTGACCCGGCGGGGTGAGACGGCAAGGCCCTCGGCGGTCCCGATCATCCTCAACGCCTTCATCGTGGCGTCGTAGTTGTGCAGCGGCTCGCCCATCCCCATCAGCACGATGTTGAAGCGGTCGTCGAGGAGGCCGAGCGTGTGCGCGAGGAGGCGGACCTGGCCAGCGATCTCGCCAGCCGTCAGGTTGCGCGTCAGTCCCATCCTGCCGGTCAGGCAGAACGCGCACTTCATGGCGCAGCCCACCTGCGTGGAGATGCACAGCGTCATCGCCGGCGTCTCCGGGATGAACACCGATTCGATCCGGCTGCGGCCGGCGAGCTCGAGGAGGACCTTCGCGGTGCCGTCCTCCGAGCGCTCGACGTGGACCAGTCGGGGGGTGGAGACGCGGAACTCGGCGGGCAGCCGGGCCCGCAGGTCCTTGGACAGGTCGGTCATCGCGGCAAAGTCGGTGACGCCGCGCTTGTAGACCCACCGGTAGATCTGTCCCGCATGAAAGCGGCGGATGCCACGCGACTCGAGCGCGTCTTCGAGCTCGGCACGTTCCAGCTCGGCGACGTCCACGGTGGGCATGGATGAGGTCCCGGCGGATGGGCAGGGAGACCCACGAATTGTACCACGCGCGTCGCGGCATCTGGCCCAGGCCCCTGTCGCCGGCCCTGTGCGGTCGCGCCGGGCGCCGGGCTCCAGCCTTGCCGTCACGTGCCGACGCGCACTGCGATCTGCCGAGCCTTCGCGCCCGCTGCGAGCCCGGCGCGGGTGTCGCCGCGCGAACGGTGCCGGCCGGTGGCGGGCGTTGCGGTTGAAGTCGCGGGGTGCGCGTGCTATGATGGCATGTGGCTAGTGACGTAATCCCTTCTCTCACAACGACTTGCGGAACAGACAGGTGGTGGGTCCCCGAGCGAGCCGCGCCTCGCCCCCTGGTCTGCGTGCGAGCATGAGGGGTCTGGCCGGCCCGCACCGGGCGCGGGCTGGCGGACCGGTCGGTTCACCATCGTCATGATTGTCCGTGATGTTCTTCACAACGGCGTCCGCCTGCTGACCGAGTCGATGCCGCACGTGCGCTCGATCAGCATCGGTGTGTGGCTGACGCGCGGGTCCCGGCACGAGCCGGAAGCGCGCAGCGGCATTGCGCACTTCGTCGAGCACATGCTCTTCAAGGGGACCGCCACGCGGAGCGCGGAGGACATCGCGCAGGCGATCGATTCGATCGGCGGGCAGCTCGACGCGTTCACGGCGAAGGAGTACGCGAGCTACTACATCAAGGTGCTGGACGAGCACCTGCCGCTGGCGCTCGACATCCTCTCGGACATCGTGCTGCGTCCTGCGTTCGCGCCCGAGGACGTCGAGCGGGAGAAGAAGGTCGTCCTCGAAGAAATCAAGATGGTCGAGGACACCCCGGACGACCTGGTGCACGAGCTCTTCACCCAGAGCTTCTGGGAGGGCCATCCGCTCGGCCGCCCGATCCTCGGGACGCGGGAGACCATCGAGGTGCTGACGGCCGAGGCGCTGCGGGACTACTTCTGCGGCGCGTACACGGCCAACAACGTCATCATCTCGGCGGCCGGAAACCTCGAGCACGAGCACGTCGGCGCGCTGGTCGAGCAGGCGTTCGAGTTGCTGCCCCGTCACGGCGAGCCCGTGGCCGACGAGCCTCCCAAGGTGTTCCCCCGGGTGCTCCTGCGCAACAAGGAGCTGGAACAGAGCCACATCTGCCTGGGGGCCAGCAGCTACCCGCAGAACCACGACCAGCGGTACGTCAGCTACGTGCTGAACACGCTGCTCGGCGGGTCGATGAGCTCGCGCCTGTTCCAGAACGTGCGCGAGAAGCGCGGGCTGGCGTACGCCGTGTTCAGCGGGCTGAGCGCGTACCGCGACGCGGGCTCTCTGACGATCTACGCGGGATGCGCGAACGAGGTGGTCGGCGAGGTGATCGATCTGGTCGTGGAGGAGCTGCGGGGCGTCAAGCAGACGCCGACGCCGGCGGCCGAGCTGCGGCGGGCGAAGGATCACCTGAAGGGCAGCCTGATGCTCAGCCTCGAGAACACCGCCAGCCGGATGTCGCACCTGGCCCGCCAGGAGATCTATTTCGATCGCCAGTTCGGTCTCGACGAGACGCTCGAGGGGATCGAGCGGGTGCAGCCGGACGACGTGCAGCGAGTGGCGGCGGATCTGTTCGCCGACGGCGCGCTCGCGGTGACCGTGCTCGGCCAGTTGGACGGGTGGAGCCTGGATCCGGCGCGATTGGACCTCGGCTGACCGCTTGCGGCGCGGGTCTTCTCCGCCCGTGTGTCTTCGACGACAGTATCCGCGCCGGCGTGACGAGTCACGAGCGACGGGCCGACTCACGAGTTCGGCTCGTGACTCATCGCTCGTTCCGCGTTGCTGACCATCACTGCGCCTGGGTGATCCGATGATTCCCCGTTACACACATCCCGAGATGGGTCGCCTCTGGAGCGACCAGCACCGGTACGAGACCTGGCTGCAGGTCGAGGTCGCCGCGGCGGAGGCGACGGCAGAGGCCGGCATCATCCCCCCGGAAGCGGCACGGGACATCCGCGAGCGCGGCGCCGTCGACCAGGCGCGCATCGAGGAGATCGAGGCGACGACCAGCCACGACGTCATCGCGTTCACGACGGCGGTGGCGGAGCGGGTCGGCCCCTCGGCGCGCTGGCTGCACTTCGGTCTCACCTCGTCCGATGTCATCGACACCGCGCAGGCGATCCAGATGCGGGAGGCCTGCGACCTGATCCTCGGCGACCTCGACGCGCTGGCGGACGCCGTGCGGGCCAGGGCCCGGGAACATCGCCGGACGCCGATGATCGGCCGCACGCACGGGGTGCACGCCGAGCCGACGACGTTCGGCCTGAAGCTCGCGCTCTGGTACGCCGAGATCGGGCGGGACATCGAGCGCGTGCGCCGCGCGCGGAGCGCCGTCAACGTCGGCAAGATCTCCGGAGCGGTCGGCACCTACGCGCACCTCGATCCGTCGATCGAGGCGCGCGTCTGCCGCCGCCTGGGGCTCGAGCCCGCGCCGGTCTCCTCGCAGATCGTCCAGCGCGATCGGCACGCGGAGCTGCTCTCCGCCCTGGCGATCGCGGCCTCGTCGCTCGAGAAGTTCGCCCTCGAGATCCGGGGCCTCCAGAGGACCGAGATCGGCGAGGTCGAGGAGCCGTTCGAGACGGGCCAGAAGGGCTCCTCCGCGATGCCGCACAAGCGGAACCCGATCGGGTGCGAGCAGGTGACGGGGCTGGCGCGTCTGCTGCGCGGCAACCTGGTCGCGGCGCTCGAGAACGTGGCGCTGTGGCACGAGCGGGACATCTCGCACTCGTCGGTCGAGCGGGTGATCCTGCCCGACTCCTTCATGGCGCTCGACCACATGCTGCGCCGCTTCACGAAGATCGTCCGCAAGATGGTCGTCTATCCCGACCGCATGCGCGAGAACCTCGGGCGGTCGCGCGGCGTGATCTTCTCCGGCACCGTGCTGCTCGAGCTGGCGCGCCGCGGCGTGTCCCGCGAGCAGGCCTACGAGTGGGTCCAGCGGAACGCCATGCGATCCTTCCGGGAGCAGCGCGACTTCAAGCAGCTGCTCCTCGAGGACGAGGAGGTCGGCCGCGTGCTCGGCCCGCCGGAGATCGAGCGCGCCTTCGATCTGGATGTCCACCTGCGTCACGTCGACGCGATCTTCGATCGGGTGTTCCAGGAGGTGGCTGCCTGATGCGCGCCCGTGTGTTCGTCACGAGGAAGCGGAGTTCGTCTGGCACAAGGACACCGACCTGAAGGGCGCCGATGTCGTCATCCTGCCGGGCGGCTTCTCTCACGGCGACTACCGGCGCGCGGGCGCCATCACGCGGTTCTCGCCGGCGGGGCAGCCCGTTTCGCTCGGCCGAGGCTGAGATGGCCGTGGATCTGACCGGCGCAGAAGTCGCAGAGAATGCAGAGGCGACCTGGCCTCTCTGCGTCCTCTGCGTTCTCCGCGCGAGGCCACAGGGACATGTTCGACAAGTTCAAGGAAGAATGCGGCGTCTTCGGCATCTACGGGCATCCTGAAGCGTCCAAGCTCGCCTACCTCGGCCTGTACGCGCTCCAGCACCGCGGGCAGGAGAGCGCCGGCATCGCGGCGAGCGACGGCGACCGCGTGCGGATGTCGCGGGCGATGGGGTACGTGGCCGACACCTTCACCGGGCCGGTGCTCGCCGAGCTGCCGGGCCAGGCCGCCATCGGCCACGTGCGGTATTCGACGGCCGGCGAGAGCAAGCTGGCCAACGCGCAGCCGATCCTGATCGACTGCGTGCACGGACAGATCGCCATCTGCCACAACGGCAACCTGGTCAACGCGCGGGAGCTGCGCGAGGAGCTGGTCGGCGAGGGATCGATCTTCCAGACGAGCAGCGACACTGAGGTGATCCTGCACCTCTACGCGCGCGCCAAGGCGCGGACGGTCGAGCAGGCGATCGTCGACTCGGTGGTGCAGGTGCGCGGCGCTTTCTCGCTCGCGCTGCTGACGCGGGACCGCCTGATCGCGGTGCGCGATCCGCACGGCTTCCGGCCGCTCGCCCTCGGCCGGCTGAACGGCGCCGTCATCGTCTGCTCGGAGACGTGCGCGCTGGACCTGATTGGCGCCACCTACGTCCGCGACGTCGAGCCCGGGGAGGTCGTCGTCGTCGCCGCCTCCGGCGTCAAGTCGATCAAGCCGTTCCCGCCGGCCCGGCTCGCCCACTGCATCTTCGAGCACGTCTACTTCGCGCGGCCCGACAGCTACGTGTTCGGCGAGAGCGTCAACGAGGTGCGAACGAACCTCGGGCGCCTGCTCGCCCACGAGGCCCCGGCCGACGCCGATGTCGTCGTGCCGGTGCCCGACTCGGGGGTCTGCGCCGCGACCGGGTACGCGGAGGAGTCGGGGCTCCCGATGCGGTTCGGGCTGATCCGGAACCACTACGTGGGCCGCACCTTCATCGAGCCGGCACAATCGATCCGCCACTTCGGGGTGAAGGTGAAGCTCAACCCGGTGCGCAGCATCCTGAACGGGATGCGGGTCGTGCTGGTGGACGACTCGATCGTGCGCGGGACGACCAGCCGCAAGATCGTGCGCATGATCAAGGCGGCTGGGGCAAAGGAGGTGCACGTCCGCATCAGCTGTCCGCCGACGATTTCGCCGTGCTTCTACGGGATCGACACGCCGCGCCGGGCCGAGCTGATTGCCGCCACGCATACCGTCAAGGAGATCGAGAAGTTCCTGCGGGCGGACAGCCTGCGCTACCTGAGCCTGGAGGGCCTGCTGGCGTCGGTCAACAGCCACCGGGACGCCTACTGCACCTCCTGCTACACGGCCAGGTACCCCGTGCCGTTCCCGCGCGACCAGGCGGCGCACCTGCAGCTGCCCCTCAAGCTGATCAAGTGATTCGACGATGACGACCCGACGTTGCCTGCCCGCTCTCGCCCTCGCCATGGCGGCGCTGGTCGCGCCCGGCCGGGCGGCGGCGCAGGAGCCGCCGCGCCCCGGGACCGTGTCGGCCGCGGAGCTGAAGGCGGCCATCGACAAGCTCGGCGATCTCGACTACCCGACGCGCATGAACGCCGCCCGCACCGCGCGCCGCGCGGCCCCGGCGCAGGCGGTGCCGGCGTTGATCCAGGCCGTCACCGAGCACGCGGACGGGTACGTCCGCTTCCGCGCGCTGGTCCTGCTCACCGGATTCAACGATCCGCGCACGCGCGACATGATGGTCGAGCTGCTCGGCACCCCGAACGACCGGCTGCGCCAGGTCGTCTACCGCTACTTCGAGCACAACCCGGACCCGAAGATGACGGGCCCCCTGCTCGCCGCGCTCGACAAGGAAACGGACGAGTTCGTGCGGCCCGCGCTCGTGCGCGCGCTGGCGGCCGCGGCGGCGAACGCGCCGGACCCGAACGTCCGTGAGGTCCTGGTGCGCGAGGTGGGCCGCGGCAAGGACTTCTTCCGCAGCGCGGTCATCGAGGCGCTCGGCGACTGCCATGCCGACTACGCGCTCCAGGCCATCACGGCGGTGGCGAACGGCGAAGGACCGCTCGTCGAAGATGCCGCCCTGGCGCTCGGCAAGATCGGCGACAAGCGGGCACTGGCGACGCTCTCGGCGCTGCAACGCACTGCGCCGCCCGAGGCGCAGCCCGAAATCGCGGCGGCCATCTGCCTGCTCGGCGTCAACTGCTCTACGCACGTCGAGTACCTGGACCGCACGCTGCGGTTCGCCGACAAGACCATCGGGTTTCAGCCGTTGATGCGTGGCGCCGCCACGGGGCTGGGCGCCGTTGGCGTGGCCGGGAACGCCGATGCGGTGGGCATCCTGTTCGACGTCGGGATTCCCTCGCAGGATCCGGCGCGTGCGCCGATCGCGCTCGCGCTCGGGGCCATCGGGTTGCGGAACCCCACGCTGATGCTCGCCGTTCTCGAGAGGCGATCCGACCACGAGCCGGCAATCGCTCTGCTCGGCGAGGCGTTCGACATGCTCGAGGAGGACTTCGAGAAGGAGCGCTTCTTCGTGACCGTCCGCCACGCCTACTGGGAGGCGGCCGAGGACAGCGAGGCGCGCAAGGTGGCGGGACTGCTGATTCAGAAGCTCGAGTTCTAGTTGACAGTTGACAGCTGACAGTTGAGGGCCGGGTTCACGGCCCGAGCTCTCCAGGCCCTCTGTCAACTGTGAACTGTCAACTTCGAACTGCCGATGGACTACAAGCAATCCGGGGTCGACATCGACGCCGGCAACGAGACGGTCCGGCGCATCAAGGCGCTCGCGCGAGCGACCTTCACGCCCGCCGTCCTCTCGGAGATCGGCAGCTTCGGCGGATTGTTCCGGTTCGAGGCGACGCGCTACCGCGACCCGGTGCTCGTCGCGAGCGCCGACGGGGTGGGGACCAAGCTGAAGGTGGCGGTCATGGCCGGCCGGCACGACACGGTCGGCGCCGACCTGGTGAACCACTGCGTGAACGACATCCTCGTCCAGGGCGCGCGGCCGCTCTTCTTCCTCGACTACCTCGCGACCGGCGTCCTCGCGCCCGAGGTCGCCGCCCAGGTGGTCGAAGGAATGGCCCGCGCGTGCCGCGACAGCGGCTGCGTGCTGCTCGGCGGCGAAACCGCCGAAATGCCGGGCTTCTATGCGCCCGGCGAGTACGATCTGGCGGGCTTCATCGTCGGCGTCGTCGAGTGCGAGCGCGTGATTGACGGCTGCGAGCTGCGCGCCGGCGATCGGCTCGTCGGTGTGCCTTCGTCTGGATTGCACACCAACGGCTATTCGCTGGCCCGGCGGATCGCGTTCGACACGCTCGGCCTCCAGACGACCTCGCTCGTGCCCGAGCTCGGCGAACCGCTCGGCGAGGCGCTGCTACGACCGCACCGGTCCTACCTGCGGCTGGTCGAGCCGCTGCTCGACGAGCGGCTCGTCGTCGGCATGGCGCACATCACCGGCGGCGGCATCACCGATAACCTCCCGCGCATCTTCCCGGACGGGGTCGGCGCCGTCATCGATCGCTCGACCTGGAAGGTCCCTGCGATCTTCGGATGGCTGCAGGCGGCCGGCGAGGTGCCGGACCAGGACATGTGGCGCACCTTCAACATGGGGATCGGGCTCATCGTCGCCTGCCGGCCGGAACGGGTGAGACGCGTCCTCGACCTCCTGGCTGGCGCGGGCGAGACGGACGGCCGCGTCATCGGGGAGATCGTCGAGGGAGAACGGAAGGTCGGATACTTGTAGTCGGTGGTCCTTCGTTCTTGGTCCTTGGTGCGGTCCGTCGTTCCTGGTTCCTGGTGCGCTTGTCGTGGAACCTTGGTGCCACGAAGGACCAGGAACCACACTGAGAACCAAGAACGAAGTACCGCACCAAGAACGAAGAACCAGGAACCAAGAACCGATCATGAACAGAAACCTTGGCGTCCTGATCTCCGGCCGCGGCAGCAACCTGCAGGCAATCATCGACGCGATCAGCTCCGGCCGCCTCGACGCGCGCATCGCCGTCGTCATCTCGAACCGGGCGGACGCGCAGGGACTGCTGCGCGCGCGTGGCGCGGGCATCGAGACGCTCACCATCAGCCACCGCGGGTACCCAAGCCGCGAGCAGTACGACCGCGTGCTCGTTGGCGAGCTTCAGGCACGCGATGTCGGCCTCGTCTGCCTGGCCGGGTTCATGCGGCTCCTCAGCCCTGTGTTCATCGAGGCGTTCCCGAACGCCATCCTGAACGTCCACCCCGCGCTCCTGCCTGCCTTCCCGGGCCTCGACGCGCAGCATCAGGCCTGGGAGTGGGGCGTGAAGGTCAGCGGCGCCACCGTGCACCTGGTGAACTGCGATCTCGACGCGGGCCCCATCGTGCTCCAGGCCACGGTTCCCGTGCTGGAGCACGACACGCCCGAGACGCTGGCGGCGCGGATCCTGGTGGAGGAGCACCGGATCTACCCGGAGGCGATCGGGATCGTCCTCGATGGCGGGTGGCAGGTCGTGGGGCGCCGCTTCGTGACGCGCGTGGCGGCGGCGGCTGCAGACCCGCTCGCGGGAGGTTCGATGACCGAACCCTAGCCGCCCCTTCTCCCCTTCGTCTTCTGCAAGTTGCCCGCAGTGCGCGACACCGAGGCCTGCTGTGAGAAGTCCGGAGTCCGAATCCTGACGGTCGTACGTGTTGCGCGATCAGGCGGACCCACGCCGCAAGGTGAGCACCGCCACCTCGGGTGGGCAGTTCAGGCGCACCGGGACGAAGACGGTGCCCAGACCGCGGCTGACGAAGATGGCGGTGCGTCCCCTGGTGCCGGCTCCGGCAACGACGGGATAGCGTCTTGCGGCCACGGCGCCGATGATGGGCAGGACCACCTGGCCGCCGTGGGTGTGGCCGGAGAGCACCAGAGGGATGTCGAGCGAAGCGGCTTCCGCGAGCCGGCGCGGGTCGTGGGCCAGCAGCAGCACGGGCCCATTCGCACCGCGCGCGACGGCGGCGATGTCTCGCGCCCTTCTCGTCCAGAATCGGATCCCGACCAGTTCCAGCGCTTCCCCCTTGATGACGGTGCGCGTCCGCTGGTCTCTCAGCACTGTGAACCCGACCCGTTCGAGCGCAGCCGGCACGTATCGATCGTCGTCGTGGTTGCCCAGGACGGCGAAGACGCCGTGCGGCACCTCCGCGGCGAGCGGGGCGAGCGCCTCGGCGCACGGCACGACGTATCGCCGGTCGTCCCAGGTGACGTAATCACCTCCGAGCACGACGAGGTCCGGCTGGGCGGCGCGCAACAGCCCGGCCGCGCGGGCGACGTCCTCCTGCGGCATGAACAGGCTGTGGTGGATGTCCGTGAGAAGCCCGATGCGCAGGCCGTCGAGGGCCGGGGGCAGTGCCGCAACCCGCAACGTGGCCCGCGCGACGGTCAGCCGGACACGCTCGTACACGAACCCGTAGGCGCCCGAGCCCGCCGCCAGCCCGGCGGCTGCGACGGCGAGGCCCTTCAGCGCCCGGCGGCGAGTCAACTGCATCGTGAGGTATAGTAACAGCTTCTCGTCGGTCGACCGTCGTCCCTCGACCGTCGATCGACTGACGACCGCCGGCTCTCGGCCGACTATCGACTATCGACTATCGACTATCGACTAGTGACCGGCATGGCGAGCGACCTCTACACCGAGTTCGAGTGGCGAGGCATGGTCTACGAGGCGACCGAGGGCGTGCGCGAGGTGCTCGCGCGCGAGAAGGTCACCGCGTACATCGGCTTCGATCCGACGGCGTCGAGCCTGCACGTCGGGTCGCTGCTGCCGATCATGGCGCTCGCCCGGATGCAGCGGTTCGGCCACTCGCCGATTGCCATCGCCGGCGGCGGCACCGGTCTGATCGGCGACCCGAGCGGAAAGACCCAGGAGCGCAGTCTCCTGACGCTCGAGCAGGTCGAGGAGAACCTCCAGGGGATCAAGGTGCAGCTCGCGCACTTTCTCGACTTCGATGCGCCGGCGAACCCGGCCCGCATCCTCAACAACGCCGACTGGCTCACGAACCTCGACCTGATGGGGTTCCTCCGCGACATCGGCAAGCATTTCACGGTGAACTACATGCTCGCCAAGGAGTCCGTGAAGCGCCGCCTGGAGCAGGAGGAAGGGATCTCGTTCACCGAGTTCAGCTACCTGATGCTGCAGGCGTACGACTTCCTCACCCTCTACGATCGCTACGGCTGCACCCTGCAGCTGGGCGGCAGCGACCAGTGGGGCAACATCACCGCCGGTTGCGATCTGATTCGCAAGCTGCGCGGGGGCCGGGCGCACGGCCTGGTCCTGCCCCTCGTGACCACGGCATCGGGCATCAAGTTCGGGAAGACCGAGGCGGGCGCTGTGTGGTTGGACGCCGGCCGCACGAGTCCATACCAGTTCTACCAGTTCTGGATCAACACGGACGATCGTGACGTCCTCGTCTATCTCAAGTACTTCACGTTTCTCGAGCAGGCAGAGATTGCCGACCTGGAAACAGAACTGCAGCGCGCACCCGAGGGGCGCACCGCGCAGCGCAGGCTCGCCTGGGAGGTGACCAGGCTGGTGCATGGGGAGGAAGCGGCGAGCCGTGCGGAGGAGGATTCCGCGCGGCTGTTTGGCGAAGGCACCGCGGCCGAGACGATTCGAGCGCTTGCTGCGTCGGGAGACGTGCCGTCCACCGAGATCGACATAGCGGAGCTGGGTGCGCGTCCCCTCGCGCAAATCCTCATGCGGACCGGACTGGCCCAGTCGACGAGCGAGGCGACGAGGCTCATCCGCGCCGGCGGCGTCTATGTGAACCTCGAACGGGTAACCGACGAGCGCCGCCGGTTCGCGCACGACGACACGGTCGAGGGGATGCTGCTCGTTCAGCGGGGGCAGCGCCAGAAGCACCTCGTCAAGCTCAACTTCCCTGACGTCAGCAAGACCGAGTAGCGAGCTCGCCTGGTGGACCAGGCGATCACCGGCCGGCTGTTCGTCCTCCGCAAGGGCGCGCGGCAGAACCACCTCGTCGAGCTGCTGGCGTGAAGCGCCGGCTGCTCCCCCTTCTCGCTCGACCCGGGCCGGGTCGCGCTCCTGATTCATCGTCAACCTGGCGGACGTTCGACGTCCGGCTGGCTGCCTGGCCTCGAGCTGCGGTGAACGCTGATCGCCGTGGCGCCGCCGTGACGGCGCAGCCAACCTCAGCCGATATCGTTACCGGACGCAGCCGGCCTGTGTGGAGCGGACGCGCGGCTGGCTGGCCGAGCCGGCGGCGGGGAGGCTGCGGGACTGTTGCCGCTATCTGGTTGTTCGCGTTACGGTTACGGGTAGGTAGAGGCCGGCTGAGGTTGACAACCCCTGGGCGGGCGCCTATACTGAGAGGTCGGTCCCGGGAAACGTGGCGCAGCCGGGCATGGGCGCTTCGACCGACCGGGTAGGGTCGCGAACGCCCTGGAATTGGGCGGCGAGCAGGCGAGCTTCGGGAACCCGGGGCAGGCTTGACAAGCCGGCCCAGCCGGGATAGCGCCAAGAGGTTGCCCTTCAGATGGTCCTGCCGGCGCGGGGCTGCTGGTGGGCTCAGGGGGGAGGTCGCCCCGGGGCTCGCGACGGGGTTGACAAACGGGACGGCGCGTAGTAACGTTACAAGGTTCCCCTGAAGAACGACTTTCGGGGGAGCGGCGTCGGTTCTTTGAAAACTAGATAGTGCGTGCAAGCACAGCCCGTCGAGTATCAGCTTGCGGGCGTCGCGGCTCCGGCTGCGGCGCACCGCTCACTTGACAAGTCTGAACAACGCAGAGCCGTTCGGCTCTCGTTAAGGGTTGTCCGAGGGGCGCTTGCCTCGCCGAAGCCGGCGCGAGCCGGCGAAGGCGGGCAGGCGGGTCCGAGGCGACGCTTTTAACATGAGAGTTTGATCCTGGCTCAGAATCAACGCTGGCGGCGTGCCTAACACATGCAAGTCGAACGCGAAAGTGGCTTCGGCCACGAGTAGAGTGGCAAACGGGTGAGTAACACGTGGGTGACCTGCCTTCGAGTGGGGGATAACGCTCCGAAAGGGACGCTAATACCGCATAACATCCCGCCGTTGAAGAGGTGGAGATCAAAGCCGGGGATCGCAAGACCTGGCGCTTGAAGAGGGGCCCGCGCCCGATTAGCTAGTTGGTGGGGTAACGGCTCACCAAGGCAACGATCGGTAGCCGGCCTGAGAGGGCGGACGGCCACACTGGGACTGAGACACGGCCCAGACTCCTACGGGAGGCAGCAGTGGGGAATTGTTCGCAATGGGCGCAAGCCTGACGACGCAACGCCGCGT
>Ga0315282_10000974_pt1 | contig 55388 bp, 73 predicted proteins | sample YL17G07_20_MG_FD_203693 | JGI IMG/M metagenome (GOLD analysis project Ga0315282, IMG submission 203693) | Sediment microbial communities from Yellowstone Lake, YNP, Wyoming, USA - YL17G07_20 | ecosystem: Environmental > Aquatic > Freshwater > Lake > Sediment | place: USA: Wyoming | collected...
GGTTTTAGCGGGTCAGGGCCTCAAGGGCCATCCCCGCTACGGTAATGAACAGCCAGAAAACAGCGCTCCACTGCAACGCTTCGGCCAGGCGTTTGTTGCGCGTTGCCCAGAGCAGAGCGCTAACGACGAACGATAGAAACACGCCGAAGCAGCCTACAGTCCGCGCCACTAGCGAAATTTCATGGACCATGAGCGGCCTCCCTCACGCCTGCAGATGTTATCACACGAGTCTAAGTCCGGAAGCTCGGCAGATGGGATTTGCTTGCGGACCAGGTCAGCTAGATTCTTTCGGGGGACCAGGCCAACCGGCGAGAACGCTGCGTAAGCCACACACGCCGGTTCCCTCACCGCGTAGGCTGCATACGCCGCCGCATAAGCTGCAGAACTCGCCGGATAAGACAACAAGAACGCCGCGCGCTCCGCTCGGTCGCCCGCAATAGTAACCTCCCGGCGCGTGGCGCGTCCGTCCACCCACGCCCGCGCCGTCGAGATCGCCTTGGCGGCACGGCTTTCGCCGGCGGGAACATGCGTCAGCATATATTCCGCGCACGCACATCCGGCCAGGACAACCTTCTGTCGGGGCGGCCACCCTCGTTTCCCGCACATTGTCCCGACTAACCACATCATCCGGTCGGCGCGATTACATTCCGCCCACGCCTGAGCGAGCGATCTGTCGCCCACCCAGTCGACCGCGCTCTTACAAGCCCCGAGATTGTTTAGCAAGGTTTTTAATTCCATCATTCCTCCATGTTCAGTTGCGGAAGACATGGGATTTCTTTACGTATAAGGCTGGCTAGGTCTTTTTGCGAGACTACCCGAGCCGCCTCGCACATGGCGGCATCGGCGCAATAGACAGCTTCCTCAGGGTAGCGGACGGCGTAGTCGGCGAAGCAGGCGGCGGTATACGCGTCGGCGGCGCCAGTGATTTCGATTGCGGCGTCAAAAGAGCCGTCAACCGCTTTCTTGACTTCCCTAAGCGCGGCCTCGCCTTTCAGACATGCCCGCGCGGTCCGGATGGCAATGAGCGGGCGATGCTCGTCAGGGAACGTAACCTGCAGTGCAGCTTCAGTGCACGCGTACGCTGCACAAATAAGTTGCTTGTTGTCCGGCCATCCTTCGCAGCCAACCATCTGCATGCACAGCCAGACCATCCAGTCTCCGCGCTCGCAGATCGCCCAGGCCTCGGCGAGGTCCTTGTGGCCGACTCACGTCTTAGCTTCTTCGCAAGCATTAAGCTGCGAGAGTAGACGTTGCAATGGCGTCATGGTTAGTCCTCCTTTCCCGTCCATCAGCACCGCTGGCCCCGGTGGACAGCACGTGATACCGTGTGCGCGAATGAATTCGAGCTGTTCAGTGAAGCTTTCATGCGCTTCATAAGCGGAGCAGCCTGTCGATCTCCGCTGCGATAAGCGCCCCAGCTTTTTCGAGCATTCGGATGCGCGTCGAAGGTTTCCAAGACCACGCTTTCCACGGCCAATTCTCAGGTGCTTTAATATCGCCTTCGACCGCTAACGCATAGCAGGCGGCAGCCCTGGCAAGCTCGTTTTCGCTGTGAAGATCATCGTGCTTGCTTGTCCAGCCCTCTTCTGTAATTTGCCGCTTGCGTTCCGCCGCGATTCTTTCGATTCCGTTCATCTTTACTCTCCTTCGCTCCGCAATCTTCCGGGCTCGTTCACACACAAGACGCGCAGGCGTTTCAGTTCGTCGTCAGTCACCGTAGCCACGAAGCGGATCCTACCAGCCTCGCGGCCAGGCTCCCGATGGGCGCGCCCCACCGATACCAGCCGGGACAGAAGCCGGTCGACGTTGCGGAAGCTTGCATCAGTATCAATCGTGATGATTCTCATGTGTCCTCCCCCCTTTGCGCTAGATGCGCTCGGAGGCCCTCCGGGGAGGGCTACCGGGCGAACCTAGCCGTTCTATTTACGGACAGCCTATCCCGTTGAGGTTGCCGAGCTTCTCGCGGGGAAACCCTGCTTCTTTGGCGGCTTCGATGCCAGCTTGCACCATGCTCGCCTTAAATGTTATCTCCGCGGCTTGGAGCATATTGGCGTCAAGAGCATCCTTGGCGTCCCGCAGGGCTTCTGCCAGATTACTCTTGACCCAGGAGCGGAGAGTCGCGGACAACGCCTCCGGCGTGGCCGCGAGGTTGTGCCTATCAAGGTATATCCGCGCGGCCTCGGCAGCAATCGCTACGGCTGTTTCGCCCAGATTGCTGGGAGGATTCTTACGCTGGTCGGCTTTCGTGTAGTGGTTTTTTGCTAGCATTGTGTATGCCTCCTTCTTGCTTAGCCAGCCTTCTTCTGTGGCGTTGGCTATTCTCGTTCTTGATCGCTGTGACGATCGACTGCGAGAAATAGCCGCTCGTTGTCGCCCCACTGGCGATGTAGTGCTACATGGCGCCCGCCGCGGTAGACGAACCAGCCGCGATATTCCTGTCGCAGCCGCGCTTCGACCTGGTCAAGCGTGAAGCAGCCGCAAAGGTCGGGTCCGAGACAGAGCTTGTTTTCCGTTACTTCATACTTTGCTTTACTCATGTTGCCCTCTCCTTAGGAATGGCCGAATTCCATCACGTCCTCGCAATGATGTCATAGTAGGCCTACCGGGCGAACCCGTCATAGTCGCCCACGACCCAGGTCAGCGAGGGGTCGGGAAGCGACAACTCTGCGGCGAGAAGCTTTTTTAACTTCTCGCGCAATAGTGATATTCGCTTGTTCCAGTAATTAAATTTTACCTCGAACCGCAGCGGTTCGCCCGCTGCGAATTGCTCGATGGTCTTGTACCGTGCGAGCCAGGCGTAACGATACGGGTCGTCTGGCTCAAGCACGACAAGGACTTCGCCCGTGTCCTCGTCAACATAACCATGCCGCTTGGACTCTTTGGTCCAAACAACGAGCCAAGAAACAACGGAGCTTGATTCTTTGAAAATTTCGTTGGGTTTTAGCTTCATGCTTCCTTCCTGGCGCATCTTCTCTTTGCGTTGGCGACGCAATCGGCAGCTTCGCGTCCCGACTCGCCACATCATCCAGTCGGCTTCTGGGTTCATGCTTCCTCCTTCCTGGCTGGCGCATCATCGCTCTAGGATAACTCGCGCCTCAGCGCCCGCGCGAATAACATACTCATCGAATGAGTTATCGATTGGCGCGGGTTGTAATAGGTGTACGTCATCGCTTACCGCTTCGATGATCAGCGCAACGCGGCCTAGCCAAATTGACTCAGCGCATGCGCGTATTGATGATGATCGTGTCACGTCATCCAGCTTGTAGACGCATAGACCGCCGAATGCGGTGTCGCGCACTACGAATTTGTTCGCGAATGCGTCAGGAGATGACGTGAAGTGCACAACGTAAATCCCCCGCGCTTTTTTAGGTGTTGTATATAGAATCGAGCGTTCGCGTGCAAACATCGTGTCTTTCATTTCGCCCCTCAGGTCCTGGTCAAACTTTTCATCCTGGTTCGGTTCTGAGTTCATGCTTCCTCATGCGATACATCCTCGCCCGCCTTGCAGCGATCCCGACACTCGCCGCACTCGATCTGCCCGCAGATCGAGCACCGCGACAGCGCCAGTACAGCCACGTACGGGTTAGTCGCCGCCCTTCATCTCCCAGCGTTTCCCGACCTGGCCGAAAAGCGGACAGGGCGGCAAAAGCTATCTTTCCGCGGGAGGCGGAATAGCTCTGCGTACGGCGACCGCCATCTGCCTCAGGACATTCAGCCGGTCGCGCTCGCAGCAGGTTCGACTGTATGCTGCGCGCGCGATCGCGCACCAGGCCAGGCGCGCCTGCGCGGGGAGCAGATACGCGCGAGAGATGGAGAGGTCGTCTGTGCGGAAAACGCTCCACATCGCCGCCTCGGCGGCACGGATGATCTGGAGCGGGGTGGGCCACCCCGGAGTTTCCATGCGCTGAGCGAGGAACTCGAGTTAGACATCCACGCCACGAGCGACGCACGCTGGGCAAAGCGCCCAGTCGTGATCCGCGTCCAACTCGCAGCCGTCGAACTGTCCTTCCGCGATTATAGCATCGCAATTCAAACAGCGATGCGCATGACCTTTGGGCTCTGGCGACAAATTAACTTCGCCTCGCACGACTTTGTTTGCAGGGTTTGTTTTCATTTGTGCACTCCTCCTTCGGCGTTGGTCGCCACCCTTGCTAGCCTTTCCCGCCCTGGCCGCTTTGCGGCCAGGGCGAGGAACGCTCATCAGTACCGGGCAAATGCTTCGTTGCAGCAGTACTCGCATCTGCCATGAATGTACCCATCGGGGTCGTCATTGCGGTAGACGACCACGCAACCGCAATCGCCGACCACCGTTGTCATGTTCCCATCCACATATTCAGTGAATGGCGAAGAGCACGAAAATGCAGCTCTTAAATTGTCATCCATGGTGTCTTCCTTTCCGGCGTTGGCCGCCACCCTTTTATGTAGCCTTTCCCGCCCTGGCCGCTCCGCAGCCAGGGCGAGGAACGCTCAGTCCTTGCGCTTCTAATTTTCATTCTTCCTGGGCGTTGGCTAATCTCGCCCTCAGACTGCTCACAAAATCGAGCAGCTCGTTGTCAGTCGCCTCGGCCAACCTGTCACAGACTGGCCCGTCGGCGCAGATCGCGAACTGCTCGCCACGAGCAGTAATGACTAGACATCTATGATTTCCGCGGGAGACATCTCGAACCACGGCCAAGCCATCCGGATCCCACCACGTGATCTTTTCGATCCAGTGGGTCGGACCCTCCGCCAACTCCGTCTTGCTGGCGGCATATAGCCGGATGGCGGACGTGTACGCACCCGCCACCGTCATGCGCCCATTAAGAGTTATCGTACCCTGCATATTCATAAGTCCTCCTTCATCGCGCTAGATGCGCTCGGCGTTGGTCGCCACCCTTGCTTGCTCGGGGGTCTGCTCGGCCAAGCGGTAGAAGTACACCGTCGATCCCCAGGAGGTGCGACGCTCCGCAAGTCGTAGGTCAACGAGCTCCTCTAGAACGTCGCGACGCTCCCCAATATGCTTGGGGAGTTGCCATTCGCGGGTCAGCTTGCTAAGCGCACGCGCGAACGCTTTCTTTTGACGTGTGGTTGGGATGTATGTCATCTGCTCCTCTCTACTTGTGAATTCAATTTCTCTCTTCATGCTTATAATATTGCACACTGCAATGTGGATGTCAAGCAAAATCGTATAACTATATTTGCTTTGTTTTCAACGGTTTAGCGGGAATGTTGCCGATAAGGAACCCTTTTTCCGGATTCAGATGCGTCCGGCTGGTGAATGCGGTTATAATGGCAGAAGGCAGAGCGGAGGAATTATGGGGAACGAAACAACCAATTTGTTGGTCCTGAACGCCGTGGCCGTCTGGATCATCCAGGCGCTAAAGGGCTCGAAGTACGTTCCCTGGATCACCGCGGAAACGGAAGCGGTCAATAAATTCGTCTCAGCGGCGTTCGCGGCTCTAGCATCCGCTGGAGTGGCATTCACGGCCGTCCACACGGGCGGCGTATCCGAGGGCGCGCTGACCATTTCGTGGGCGGGAATTACAGTTGCGAATGTGGTCAGTTTCTTGTACCATGCGGTCGCCTACTACGCCGCACAAAAGGCGTTCTTCAAGGTCACCGTGCCGCCGGCCCAGGGGTGATCGATGGAATGGGTGCGACGATGCCCGCGCTGCGGCAAGGAACTGAGGAAGAAAGATCCGGAAGAACCCTGGATTTGTACTTGCGGATGGAAATCATGCCCGGAGCAAGAAGGAGGAGGAAATGTTCGGAGCGCCTGATGCCAAGAAGATTAAAGAGGCTTTCCGGGATTTCGACGCGAAGGTGGGAACTCAGCAGAGTCCGGACCCGGTTGTGAACCTGATCGTAGAATTCATCCGCGCTTTGTCCGAAGCTTTCAAATAGGAGGCAAGGTCAATTACCCCACGGCTAAAGCCGGGGGCTTGCAGCTAGATCATGCGAACTGATGGCACAAGCCGCCGCGTCCGGCGCATTGACGAGCGCCCGGCTCCGCAACACTCGAGCCGCGTTGATGTCGGCATTTATCGAGAAACTGCAACGCCGACACTGGAAATTCGATTGGGAAGTTCGGTTGCGTTTCGAGACATAGCCGCATTTCGAGCACTCGCGGGAACTGTTGCGAGCGTTAACCGCCGCTACCAAAACGCCAGCAAGTCTCGCCTTGTATTCTATAAAGGCCCGCAGTTGACCGAACGACCACGAACTCAATTCAGCCCGTCGAGATTTCCTGGCCCTAATCCGACAACGGATGCCCTTCAAGTCCTCAAGGGCAATTCCGCAGCCGAGGCGTTTGGCTTTCTCGACAAGTCGTTTGCTTATACAATGGTTCAAATCGCGCGCAAACCCAGATTCTTTTTCTCTTCGCTTCTTCAAAAGGCGTCGGCTGGATTTGGTCGCCTTGCGCTGGAGTTTAGCGCGAAGGTGACGGTGGCGCTTTCTGAGATTACGAACTTTCGCACCACTAAAGCTCTCGCCTGTGGAATCGGTGGCGAGGCGGTTAATCCCAAAGTCAACTCCCAAATAGCCGTCAGGGTCGGAATCGAGCGGGGCTTCCACGACTTCGCAACCTGCGAACAAAAACCATTTCCCATTTCTCAGCACCAAGTCGGATTCCCCAAGTTGGCTCTTCAGCAGCCGGGCCTGGTGCAACCCGGCAATGAAGGGGATTTTCTCTCGTCCCTTCATGGTACAAATCGAAACCGAGTCGGGGTAGTAGCGCAGGATGCGAAGATCGTAACTGATTGCGCCATGCAGTCGAAAGAGCCGCTTGGATTTCTTGTCAAGCTTATAGGCGTCAGAAACTTTGGCGATCACGCGCACGGCCATTTGTGCAGTGAGGCCGAACTCCAAGCGCAGCAATCGGTAGCAAAGCTTGTGGATGGCGTACTGCCCGAACGTCTGTTGCTCCCATGCGATTTCAGACGCACGATTAGCGGCGCGATTGGCAGTTTCGAGAGTTGTCCGCAGTCTCTCGGCCTGTTCTGCCGTCGGCAAAAGTTTGATCGCTGCGATCAATCGCATGGGAGTATTATAGCACAAGCTGTCAAGAATAGACAAGCGGCGCTCCTCGCCACGAATGAATTCGGGGGTGTCCGCGCGGAGGGAAGTCGATGAGAAGAAAAACGAAAGTCGGAATTGTCTTAGTTATCACGGCGACGCTGATGCTCTCCGCTTGCACGCCGAACCAGATTCAGATGGCGGAGCAATTGGCGCTCGTGCTTGTCCAGGACATCCCGCAGTTCATCGTATTGTTCGGCAATCCCAGCAAGGGAACCGTCAATATAATGGACACTGCGGTGGCCGACGCCACTCAGTCGGCCGCGCTCTTGCAGCAAGCCATAGCAGATTTCAAAACGGCGGGGCCGACCACCACCGCCGAGAAAGTTCACTTTTACGTGAACGAGATCGACAAAGATCTGAAGCCCATCCTTGCCATGACGGGCGGCAATCAGAAGCTGGCTGCCGCGATTACGCTTGCGATCACCACTGCCGAGCAGATCGATGCGGTATTCCCCGTCTCGCCAACGCCTGCGGCGGTGAAGGCCACAAACCGCGTCCGGCTGCCTAACCCGAAGGACGTCGATAAGAAATTCCACGCCCTGTTTGGATACTAATGATTCACGATCCGGCGCTTGTAAAACTTGGCAGAAAACCTCCCCGGCTGGATCGGCGCACGCTCAGGCTCGCCCGATACATGCTGCCGGGACTGCCCGCCCCCAAGCCTTCCATCGACTGGACGAGCAGCGTCGCTCGGTGGGGGGATTATGGAAACAACGAATACGGAGATTGCACGCTCGCGGCCGCGGCTCACATGCAAATGGCGTGGAGCGCGAACGCAAGCGCGGAGTCCGCTCCGGATCCTTCATGCATTCTCAGTCTTTATCGGCAACTCAGTCCGCAGGACCAGGGGCTAGTCGAGCTTGATGTGCTCAACCTTTGGCGGCAGCAAGGCATTTGCGGCGGCAAGATCGCTGCATTTGGGGCGGTCAACTACAGAAGCCTGGACGAGGTGAAGCTGGGCATTGAATGGTTTGGCGGACTATACGCAGGGGTGATCTTGCCGATGGCCGCGCAGAATCAAGAGGTGTGGGACATTGCGGCCAACGACGGCGGAGTATGGGGGGCGCACGCCGTTCCCCTGTTGGCGTACGGGCTGAGCGACCTGCTTTCGATCACCTGGGGGGAAGTGAAACGGCTGACGTGGGCCTGGCTCAGCATGTACACGGAAGAACTTTGGGCGTGCATTTCATCCGACTGGCTGAACTCTCAGGGGAAAACTCCCGAAGGTCTGGATATCGAGACTCTGGCGGGCGATCTCGAAAAGGTGACCGCATGACTCAGTATGCCGCGCTCTCCAGGTTCCGCTCGACTCTAGCCTGCCATGCGTCCAGATCCGGACCGCCGATGGCCTCATATTCGGCTTTGATGGCGTTAGCCAAGGATCGAAGGTCGTAGGCCGAGCGCAATTTATTCGCAGCAGCCGCCGTCAGCGGTCCGACTACTCCGTCTTGCTCGACTCCCAACCATTTCTGGAAGAGCTTTACCGCGCTCGTCCGGCCGTGATTGAAGCCGAAATCGAAGACGAGATTCGCCATGATCTGCGACTTCAGAAGCTCAAGCCCGGGCGGCCAGTAATCGGACTTATACACCTGCATCGCCTGCTCAAAGCTCATTGAAGCCGAGAAAGTGTAATATCTGCCATTCAACCCCCATCGGACGTAAAAGCCGTTCGAGTCGCGCGAGATTACGCCTGACAGGTTAGAGTCCTCGTTAAACAGCGTGTTGAGAAAAGAGCGATATTTATTGGCCATCGAAGAGCCTCCACGCGCGCGGCCCCGCTTATTTCCTGTTGCGCTTCATCTCAGAATATCACCGCCCGACCCGTATTCTGAGCTGACGCCGGCTTAAAAGACGCAATACATGCTGCCGCATACTGCGACGTCGTCCACGACCACTTAGGATTAATTGCGTTCGCGTTAGCGTCGATAAGATAGGCGTCAGCGCCGTATTCGAGGGCGGCAGTCTGTTGATCCAGAATCGTGAAGCTGCTATCGATCGCGTAACCTGTCGCGTTGGTAGCCGTGCCGAGGACAGTTATAATCAACTCGCCCGACATTGCAGGAGTTATAGAGCCTGGCTGTATGGATGTCATAGAGACGTCGAAGGGGGCGTATCCGTTGTGAGCGTCGAGGACAGTGCTTGCCGTGCTTGTGCCTGACCAGGCGCTCACAAAAATATTCTCGTAACTCCTGGCCACGCTGAAGGTGTGGCTGGCTCCGACAATCGGATTGTAAGCGTAATAGATCGTGACGTTTTGGGTGTCACCGGTGTAAGTGTTAATCTTTGCCCATGAATTGCCCTTGCTGTCGGTGGGAGCAGCCATCCCTCCATAAGCGCTCGCGGCAATCACAAGAAGCGTCGCCCCGGTGGTATTGATTGCCGGAGTCGTCCCATTGTTCACATACGTATGCGCGACAAGCGCGATAGTCGCTCTCGCAGAGCCAATGCCGAGCGCGAACATTAAAACAAACAGAAGGCTGAATCTCCTCATAAAGCGCGCCTCTTCATTGCTGGCATTCCAGCGTCGCGTTTACGAATTTCGCGGTCGTTACCGCATAAACATTCGCCGCCATAATGTCGTACGCGGCAATCGACGTGGTGGTAAAATCGGTCAGCGTCGTGCTATGGATTGCGGTCCCTGTGGAAATGGACACTCCGTTCGTGTTGATCGAATTAGCCGACGTAGGGATGGCCGTCCCTGTCGCAACCTTCCAGAACTTGATCGTGATCGTTCCCGCGTCAATCGCCAGATTCCACGATTGAATGTTGCATGCAAACGGAACGGTAAGATACTGGGTCTCTGAAGTGGTCAACGCCGAGCTGTTGGCGGGGTCGCCCATGGTGAATGAGATGGCGTGCGTCACGTGGAGCGGCGAAGGCGTCCATGTTCCCGGACTTCCCGCAGCCGTGACCACCCAGCCAAGCGCGCCGCTTGTCTGCGGCGCACTGCTGAATATGAACGTCCCAGGCTGATAATAGGCCCCAAGACCGCCCGATTGATAACACAGGTTCGAGCTGGTTGGTATAGCGCCCGGCCAAGGCGCCAGAGCGCCTCCAGCGCCGGCTTCTGAAACGTTATTATTCAGCGAAAGCAGAATGTTGTTGCCCGTTGTGCTCGTGCAACTCACATTATTCGATCCCCAGTGATTTCCCGACATCTCGACGATTAAGTTCTGACCGCTGGTTATGTTCAAGATCAAGTCGATAGGCATCTTGTTCAGGCCTATGTTCATGTTTCCAGAAAATCTGTAGCTATCAACGTAAGTCGCATCAGCGTGGTTAGCCTGAATCGCTATTGAACCAGCCGGCTGCGCCACGTCAGAGTCTACGATGTTATTCACGAAATCCATCTTGGCGGGTCCAGAGGTCAGACCAACCGCCCCGGAGATGTAAAACGCGCCGAAGGCATAGGGATCTGCGACGGTAAACTTCATGTAGTTATTCATCACCTCCGCGTGGTGGAAATAATTTGTATAGAGCGGAGAGGATACGGTAGCGTTTAACATCGTATTATTTTTGATCTGGATGTCATCTACGGGCGCCTCAACGTATATCCCCCAGCAGACCGATCCTTGAGAATCCATGATGTTATCTTCAATAGAGATGTGCGTATCGGTTCCCCAACCATCCCCGGCCGTAATCCAGAACATGCCGTTGGCGGGACACGACGCCGTAGAGCTCTTTATGGCCACATTGCCAGAAAATTTAATATCTTTGCTCGCATGAAAAAGTGAATAATCGGCGGCGGCGGAATCTTGGACCACATTTCCGACTATAGCCACTCCGCTGCATCCCGACTCGCAATCAATGCCCACATCCTGGGCGCTTATCACAGTATTCCCGGTAAACGCTCCGCGATTGATATTGGTTCCCCATATACTTCCGCCGCCTGATATTCTGTTTTCGGAAGCTATCACGTCTGTGAAGGTGTTGCCTCCCCATAATTCCACTCCGCATCCGCCATTGAAACTATTCTGGCTGACGGTTATCCTCCCGCCGCCATTGGTTATGAAACAATTCACCGGCGTGCCAGCGCCGCTGACTGCCGTGTTCCCTCGTACCAGCCAATCGAATGATGTGCTCTCCCAGGCTAGTTGGCCGACGTTTTCGTAATTGTCCAATATCTGAATGTTGGAACTCTGGCCGCCAATGTAGCCGTCAACCACAGTATAGGACGAGGAAGTCCCGCTCAGAGGGGTAACATAAAGATTCTGGACGGTAATGTTATTTGCACCGCCGCCAGAGGCAAACCTGATGATGCTTCCGGGAACGGCCTGATTCACGCTTATTGTTGCGGATTTTCCCGCCCCCCAAATCCAGTTGCCGCCGTTAGCGACAATCGCGGGGCTCGGCGCGGTGATGGTTATGGGAGCGAAGATGAAAAGATCGTGATTCGCTCCGAGCGAGACCTCCGTGCTGATAGTGCCGGGCTGAACGACCCAGATGTGTCCTGCCGAAGTGGACAGATAAGAATCTGCGGCGTTAATCTGAGCTCCCAGATCAGCGCCCGCAAAATCGTTGGCGTAGACGATGTTCGTGCTCAGGGGTTCTAAGGCGGACCTCCAGGCGTATGCGTCCGCGGTGTCTTTGGCGCAGACCTGAAAGTTATCCCTGACGCCAGCCGCGCCCTGCACGACCCAAAAGGTGCCGCGCGTAGTCGCTGAACAGGCAGGCTGCGCTGTAATTGTGTTCAGGGCGACGCCGCCGTTAACTTCCAGCTTTTGGCCAGTCGAGATCGTCGACGTGCCGATGCCGACGTTGCCGTTCAAGAGCGTGTAGCCCGTACCGCTCGGCGTGAGCGTGACGTTCTGGTTTGTTCCTCCGGCCGCAAACGTCAGCGCGCCGCTGCCGGTAATCGAGCCGGTGGTGGTGCCCGTTCCGCCTTGCGTGATTGCAGCCACGCCCGAAAGGTTCGAAAACGCCGGTTGCGTACAAGTCGGCGCGGCATTGCGCGTGAGCGTTGACGCCCAAGCGTTGGCCGCACACGCGCCTACTCCGGAATAGGCGCTGGCAAGAAAGGCGTCGCCAAAAGTTCCTGTAGTGATTTTAGAGGCATCAAGCGCAGGAACGTCCGCAGCCGCGATAGTTCCCCAGACAGGAACCGCTGAGACAGCGCCAGTGCCGGTCTGCGTCAGGAAGTTCTTGGTTGCCGTGACGTTCCCAGGCAACCGCGCCCAAGCAGGCGTGCTATTTCCGTGAATTATATCTCCAAGTACCGGGGAAGCTGGCAGTGTGTCCGGGTGCGTAGCCGAAAGCAGGTTATGACTGCCAGCGCTAAGAGCTTGATTTATCCAGTTTGTGCCGCTCCAAGCAAGGACGTCGTTCGTAGCCGGAGCCGTAATTGTAGCCCGAATAGCCGCCGTGCCTGTGCCGCTGACTGAGGCATAATCGGTCAGGTCTGTGACACTCCAAACCTCTTGGCCCTCCGCCAGGTTTAATTTTGTCGCGGCAGTCAGCCCAGCATAGCCCGATGCAGTGTCCTTGTGGCCGGTGACTTCGCAAGTCGGGCAGGAAATCGTATTAACTGAACGCGAGAGCGGTGAACTAAATGTCAGCGCGCTCTCCTTGGAATTGAATGTGGTCCAATCCGCCGAAGACAGCGCTCCGCGAACCGTGGCAGATGCAGTAGGTAAATTGAAAGTGTGAGTGGAAGTAACACTCGAAATCCCGAAATCTGTGCCTGCCGTTCCTGTCGCAAACGTTTGGGTTGCCGCAGTTAAAGTATTCAACGTGGTAATGCCGCCGCCGCCGCCGCCGCCGCCAACAACGAACCAGGTGCGCACGTCAGTCACGGCGGCGATCGCCCCGCCGGCTGTCACCACCAGGGCCACGGGGATCGCGCCCGCCGTGAATCCTGTGGTGTTCGACGCCGGAACGCAGGCGGCGTTAGTGTCAAGATAAACGTAGTTCGTGGCCGCGTTCGTCATGGTCAGCGTGCCGCCGGCGTAGAAAACCGGCGCGGGCGGATTGCCGCAGAACGAAGTTCCGGCGCCGACGCTCAAGATCAAGCCTGTCGCGGCGCTGGGCTGATAGTCCGCCCAGGTTCTGCCTTGGACGTACTTTGAGTTGCCCAGAAATACCGGGGCGGAGGAGGTGGGTTGCTGAGCGCGAAGCGCGCCAGAAAATAGGTAGAGGACCAAGGCTAAGAGGATTCTAGTTCTCGCTTCCCATTTCCCATTTCCGTTTTTTTGGTTTTTCATTTGATTAACTTCCCGCCACCTTTCTCATGCAGGCAGGCAGCGCGTCGTTCGGAATAGTCTTGTTCTTGACCGGCTTCCCGTCTAAGACAGACCATTCCATTGAATTATACACCGCAGGATGGCCGTCTTCTACGGGGATATGAGACATCCCCGTGGGCGTGTTGTCGGCGGCTACACGGTCTGCATCCAGATCGGCGCTGAACGTATAGGACATCCTGATTGCCCCGCTTGTGTCGTACACGAGAATCGTAGCCATGTTACACCTTCGCATTCTGTGCAATAAGGATTACTGGAATCAACGAGGCCGTTCCGCCGCTGTTGGTGTTCGCATACGCCGTGTATTGCTGGCTGGATGTTCCGGGGCTCGTGTCGATACCTTCCAGCGCGACCGTTAAATATTTGCCATCGCCTGCCGTGATGAATGAGCCATATTCAAAACTCGCCAGCAGCGTGCCAGCGCTTGTACCCTTGTATAGCCAGATACCATAGCCCAGCGCGGATGTATTCGTCGAAGCAATCTGGCAGTAGAATCTCAGGCTCACGTAGCCGCCGTTTGGGGTCAACGTCACCGTGGCAACCTGCGTGCTGCCGTTGCTGCCGCCCCCGGTCCCCGTCACGTTCACATAGCTGTTAGTCTGCTGCGAGATGGACGAGCTGACTGCGCCGGGCTGAATGGAGGATGTGGTCGCCTGATTGGCGCTGACAGCCTTAACGCGGGCGTAGGTCGTGCCGTCAATAACCAGATCGAGGGTGTGAGCGGGATCGTCGTACCTGAAAATATGGCGCGGTAATCCCCCGACATCGACCATGCGAACTCCGACCCCAAGGCGCGGATCTGCAGGATTGAATATGCCGGGGGAGAGATCGTCCGCGGGATGCCCGCTGTACACGGCTGTGGGCGCGCCAAAATTGGCGTAGACGCTCCAATCGCTGTCAACGAATTTCGACCGGGCGCGGGCGAACCTGGTCACGAGCGGGAATCGCAGAGTCTTGACCGTAGCAGCGCCCATGCTTACGGTGCGAAGGTCCAGAGTGTAGGCGGAGTCCGAGGCGAGCTGCACTTCGCTGAAAATCGCCTGTCCCTGTCCGGTTTCCACGGAGATTTCGAAGCTGAATATCCCCTTGTCGCCTGAGAAATCGACCCAAGTCGGAGCTGCGGGAGGATTCACCGAGCCCGCGGCTGGAGTGCTGGCTGGGGCGCTGACCGAAGCGGTTTCGAAGTGCGAGCGCCGGGCGATGGTAATCACATTCAGCGTGCCGCCAAAATTCTGCACCGTGCCGTCGCCATCCACATTCACGTCGGTCTCGACCGAGACCAGTCCAGTCGAGGCGTCGACGCGAACGTTTTCAGCGCGGATGGCTCCAGTGCCCGCGCCGGTGTTTTGAATGATCCAGAGGTATGAGAGCTCGGCGCGCGCATAGACGTACCCATCCACGGGGCTCGTGGGCGGCAGCACGAGCTGGCCGTTCGTATACGTGGCGGCAAACACTTCTGGCCGCAGGATGGCGAATTTAGCGTTCTGATTGAGCTCTTTGACGTAAGCGTCGGCGAGCTTCGCTCCCGCCAGGAAAAGCGGGTCGTCTAGGTCGATGAAAGTCGCGGCCTGAGCGGCCATGGCCGCATTCGTTCGCTGGGCGAACACGATGACGCCGGCGCGACCGTCTGTCGTCACCGTTTCCGTGTGACCATCCCAGTAGCTGACCGAAGTGGTTACGACTCCCGTCGTTGGATTGACCGAGAGGCTTTTGACGCGGATGCGTCCTGAGCCGCTCGGCCCGGAGCGGTCCGCCTTGCCTGTGTAAATCCAGAACGGGAAGCAGGTGAGTTCGGAGCGCGCGTAGGCGTAGCCATCGTCGGGCGAAACGGGCAACGGGACGGTCTGGCCGTTCGAATAGCCCTCCTCGACCTCGACCCAGGCGACCGTGCCATCGAGAGCCTTGAGCGAGGCGTTGTGCGACCCAGTCCAGTCAGGCTCGACCGCGCCGCTCGTTCCGGAATTCTGCGCTTTGAACCAATGGCCGTTGGCATGGGCGGTGGTGGGCTTGACCAGCGCGCCGGCGGCGTAGGCCTGGTTGGCCTGCCACACGGCAGCGCTCGAACCATTGTCGATGAAGACTTCATGGCGGACCGCCGCTCGCCGGGCGTTTTCGCTCAAGTTGCGGAAATTCGATTGCTTCGCCGCGGCATCGAGCGAGAATGCGGCGTCAGCGACGTCGGCGAATGCGGGCTGCGAAGCCATCGAGATTTCACCGCGTCCGCGCACTGCAATGGTCCACACCGCTAAGGTCCCATCGCGCGTGTCGGTTTGCGCTCCCCCCTGAACGTAATACGAGATCCATGACGTAACCTCGCCAGTGGAAGGATCGACCGAGTGATCCTGCATCAGGAGCGCGCCGGAAGCGCTGGGCCGGCCGCTTTGGGGATTGAAGGTTGTTTTGACGGTCCAGGCGTAGATGCATTCCGCGCGCGAATAGATGTAACGATCAATAGTAGAGATGGGCAGGGGCACACTTTCGCCATCGCGGAACTCGTCGTAGAAAACCTCGACGCGCACTGCTCCAAACTTGGCGTTCGAGTTGATCTTGGCGAGATAGGAATCGAGCAGCGGCTGCCCGGCGGTAAAGGCCGTCGCGGGCAGATCGAAGAATCCCGGAGGCTGTCGAAGCGAAATTGCCATCAGAAAATCTTGTGTCCCGCCTGGCCGTCGGAATAGTTGCCGGTGGCCTGGCTAGAAATGAACATGTACTCGTCCTTCTGCGCCTGCGTGGCAAGCGTCCAATCCGCCTGCGTATCGGGAGCGATCTGATACGCTGGCGTCAAGTCAAGCCAGTTGGCGTCGAGCAAGTCGAGCGAAACGTTTCCAGTCCCAAAGTCCCAGCCGCGCGCTGTGACGAAAAAAAGCCGGTTGGTCATTCCCATCACGCCCAGATCGCGGTTGGGAATTTTGGAATGAGTGACGCGGACAAAGTCCCCAGGCTCAACGAGCGCCGCGTCCCACAAAACGCTCACGCTCAAGCTGATGGGCTTGAAAGCGTATTGCAAAAACAACGCGTTGGCGACCAGCCGTCCGTAGGCCCACGCCCCCAAAGCTCCGCGCTGCCCGCGCGATTCAATGACCTGCATCCCCGAAAGGCCGTATTTCGCCGCCGAGGCCGCACTCACTGCGGTGAGTTCCGAGCCGAATTTCGAGCCGTCGGAATCGAAGCGGTAGGACAACTCATTGATGAATTTCAATTGCTTCGGCGCGGGAAGGTCAACCAGGTTCTTGTCAGTCAACGTCAAGGCGGCGACAGGGGCGGCGGAGGGAATGAAGAAGGCGGGTGTGTATTGCCCGAGCGAGTTGGTGAAGTTGAACCCGCCCAGCGCTTTGAACAATTCGAGGTCGAGGAACTGCTTGGCCTCGGGCGCCTTGTTCACCGTGAATTCCATGCGGTTGCCGGCGAACAGGTTCGCTTTGTAGGCGGCGATGGCAGCCGAATTTATTTTGCCCGCCGCCAGGCCCACCTGATTTTGCAGGATGTCGGTCAGGATATCCATAGGGTTGCCGATGACTGTCTTGCGATGCTGGTCGGAAGTCTGCGCGCCATCGTCGGCGGTGCGATAGATGGTCTTCTTGATCAGGCGCTCGTCATCCACCAGGTGAAAAGTGTAGACGGTGTTTGAGGCGTCGGAGTCGACGCTATCGACGACCATCGTAGCCAGGGTTACGAAGTCCGATAGCGCCATGCCGTCGATGCCCGTCTTGACCGTCGCCACGCGGCCTTCGAAGGTGGTCGAGGGGAAGTCGGCAGTGATCAGGTTGGCGCGGTCGAGCACGGTCAAGCCTAGGCCGGAGAGCGACGATTTCCCTTCCAAAAGGTCCGCGCGCTGCGTCAGCGCGCCGATTTCCTTGATCCACGCGAACTGGCCGACCGCCAGGGGTTGGGAGGTGATAAAGGCGCGGCTATAGCCCGCAATCTGGACGAGATGGATGAGCTGCTTGGCCTTGCGGCGGTTTTGCGCGTCGAAACTCGCGTTTGAGGCGATCAAAGTATGTCCTGCCGAATAAGGAATTTGAGCTGATAAAACCCCGGCGAGCGGTACTCAAGCCGAGCATCTTTATCCTCCAGCATGTAACTCGAATGCGCTGACAAATCCGCGTCGGGGTAGTAATCGAATCGCGCGCCATTGATGGCGGAAACTAGGAAAAGCGTCCAGGCATCCGAGTCCGCGCCCTTTTGAATGAACGGCATGTCGATGTCGATAAAATTATCGGTGCGCAGCCACACCGACTGCCGGACTCCGGCCGTCGAGGTGGAATCCTCGCGCTCCGCCTTCTCATTCAAGGCGGGGATGTTGCGCTGCGGATAAAGGAAAGTGAATGAGGTTCCCCAAGCCGTAGGCGGCAGAGATCCCGAAACGAGGCCGGTCGCAGGCTCCGTCCAGTCAGTCGCGAGCGCGATGGGCGAGACGTTTTGCTTCGTGCCTGAGCCCGGCGTCGTTGCCGCATAAACGTTGTAGCCGGTGGGCGGCGTCGAGCCGTCGATGAAGGCCTGGCCAGTCACTTTGGCGAGCATATTAGCAGAGATGGCAATCGAAGCTTCCGGGCCGCGCAGGCCTTCCCCCGCCGCCGTCTGAAAGGTCAGGAAAACGTAGTAAGTGCGCGCCGCGAGCGCCCCCCCGGCGACTTGCGAGAGCGTCGGCGCTTGGGGCGGCGGCGGCGCGGCGGGATAAACGATTTTGGGATTCCCCATGTCGGTTCAGCTCCGCGTTACGGGCGGCGCGAGCGTCGTCGTCGAAACCAGGTGGACATAGCCGTCCTGTACCCGGTCATTGATCTGCTGTAGGACTTGGTCGAGATTGTCCGGCGAGATCACGCCGTCGACGTAGACGTTGACTGTAGGGCCTGCGGCTTGCGGTTGGGTTACTGCGGCGGCAGGCTGAATTCCACCTGCCTTCACCCCGCTAGCGGCGCGGCCGCCTCCGCCGCCACCGATGGCGCCCACCATGGCCGCAACTTGCGCTCCTGCCACAATTGCATAAAGTCCCGCAGCGGCAAAATCCAGCGCCGCCGCTCGAAAGTCCATCGATGCGAGCTCGCCAATGGCTTTGGCTGTATGCCAATAGACTTTATAGAACGCCGTCTGCTTCATGGCGGTTAGCGTAGACCTAGCCATGCTTACTTGGGAGGCCTGATGCTCAATCGCCTGCTCCTGGTCGAGCTCGACTTGACGGACAATCTGGTTCGCCATCTGGTCGAAGATGCGTGTGGCGACTCCGCCCCAGCCGGCCAGCGCGCCCGTCATCTCCGAGAGGGCGGTGCGCGTGCCCTGGCTAAGCATCTGCCAGTCGAGCCTCTGCTGTTGGAGCGCCTGATGCACGCCCGTCTTGTCGATGCTATCGGCGATGGCCTTCGAAGCGGCGGCGGTGATCAGTTGGCGATCACGCTCCGCCTGGGCGATGATGGCGGTTTTTTGTTTCTCGGTGGTCGCCAGGCGCAGCAGCGATTGCTTGAGGGCCTCCAGGTCGAATAACTCGCGCTGCTCGCGGATCAGGATGCGCGCGTGCTCATCTTTGGCAAGTTCCAGGGTTTTCGACGCCTCAATCTGTTGGAGCCTGGCAAAGCCCTCCTGCTCTTTCTCCAAACGCTGTTGATGCGCCTGAATCAGCCGGTCGATTTCGCGCTTGTGGCGCGCGGCATCCTTGGCGTCGAGCTCTTCGAGTTTCCGATCGCGCTGCTCGCCATAAAGGATCACCAGGTCCTTGTACTCCGCTTGGCGTTTGCCCAACTCCATCAAGGAAATCTTCTTCTGCTCGAAGAGTTCCTGGTCCTTGGCAAACAGGTTTTTGGCCGCCAGGATCTCTTTCTGATACTCCGCCTCGATCTGGCGGCGTGCGGGAATCTCCGACCCGAGCATGGCCGCAACCACCGCCTGGGTCTTTTCCAGCTGCGACCCGAGGGCGTCGGTATATTCTTTGACGGCCTTAGGATCCTGGCCGCCCGCTCCGCCCGCTGCGCCCATGCTTCCGGCGAGACCCTTGGCCGAGGCGGCGGCAGCGCGCATCGCCGCATCGACTTTCACTAGCCAATTGGTTTGCTCTTGAGTGGCGTCCGCTTCGAGCTTGCTCGCCTTTGCGAGCAGTATGTGAGTAGCAATCAAGCTCGCCCCGCCCGTCAGGGGAGCGGCCAGCGCCGCGGCTAGCGCTTCGGCGCGCAGCGCATCAACTTCTAAATTGGTTTTCAGCGTATGCAGCCAGGCAAGAAACTCCTCGGCGTAGGGCATCACTTCCTTGCCCAGGGTTAATGCCATGCCCGAGAGTTCCGCTTTCATCGAATTCAAGGCGAGCGTAAACTGCTTGGCGTCGCGGGCGGATTTTTCATCGAAAAAGATTCCAAGCTCTTTGGCCTTAGCGATGGCGGGTTCGTAGCCCTGAGTGGCGAGGAGTTTCAGCGTCTCGACGTTCTCCATCCAGCCGCGGCCCAGGAGCGCCTGGAGCGCCAGATTTCGCTCGCCGACGTTATTGAGCGCGAAGATGCGCGCGAGAACTTGCTGGAGCGCTTGATCCATGGGCTCGAGGCCGAGTCTTTTCAGGTTCTCCGCCCCGCCCATAATCCCGGCAAGGACCTTGCCGGTCAACGCCCCGGGCTCGTTGATGGCCAAGGTCAGATTGCGTCCCGCGCGCCCTAGAGCCATGGTGAGGGAATCGAAATTCTCGCCCGTAACTCTCGAGATGGCGTTCAGCCCGGAAAGCGATGCGGCGGCGAGCCCGGTCTTCTCGTGCGCATCGTAGATTTTGGCCCCCGCCTCGGCCGCATGCTGCGCCAGCTTGAGCAGTCCCGCGCCCAGCGCAATTACGCCTCCGCCAATTACGGCCAGGTCTCTGCCGGCGGCCAGCGCCACATCGCCAAATTCCCTTAAGGATTTTTTCAACGCCGTCATCGCGTCAACCGGCTTCGTGCGGAAGGCGGCGCTGATCTCCTCGGCCGCCTTTTCGCCCGCCTGCCCCAGTTGGGCGTAGACGATGGCGGTTTCCTTGGCCGTCGCGCCCGTCTGCTTGAGAAACTGGGCGAGGGTCTTGTCCATCTCGGCGGCGGCGGCGTTCGCGCTCTTCGCGGTCCGCTGCATGGTTCCGTCGATGGACGCGCCCATGCTCGCCATCTGGCTTTCAGCCTTCGCCGTGTCGGCGGTGGCCTCAAACGTTATGGAGATACTATTCTCGGCCAAACAGCACCCCTCTTGACAATGCGTTTGCAAATGTTAGCGCTTCACTCATCCGTTCTTGCCTGCTTTTCAATCTGCTCGTTCTCCCAGCTCCTCAGCCGGATCGCAGCCGCCGCGTCGATCTGCCAAGCCAGCGCGCCGCGCTCCAGTATCTCGCTCGGCAGTCTGCCGAATATCTGCCCGACTTGCGCCAGCAGGATCAGGTCAGCCGCCGACAGGAACTCCTGCAGTTTCTCGCCGAAGGGGCCTCCCGTCGCGGTCGATGGCGCCCGCCAGATAGTTGACAATGAACTCCGCGTCGCGCTCGTCAAGGTCCTCCGGGTCAAGCTCGCCCGCCTGCTTGTCCGCCGGACGGCGGATCTTCGGCTGCAGAACGCAGTCCTCGACCATCTTCCGCCGGTGCGCCTGGAACGCCGCCATTTCTTCCGCCGTGCGCGGCGCGGCAGGCGCGGATTCCGTGTCGAGCGGATTCCAATTCGCGGCGCGCTCCAGGAATTGCGCCGGCAGCCCGCCGATGTTCTCCGCGTACCAGAACAGGTTCGGACGGCGGATGAGAAACACCGCGCCCGACGGCAGCTTGACCTCGTACTGGCGCAGGCGCGCGCGCATGTATTCCTCGGCGCTTGCCGCGCCGTCTCCGTTTTTCGCGATGCTCTCTTCCATGGATTTTCCCTCCCAAAAAACACGAGGCGGGGATGGTTTCCCCGCCTCTCGTCGAATAGGGCGGCAGGAACGCGAGGATCGCTCGCTCGCCCTGCCGTGACCGTGCGTGATTTCTTCTTGCTCGTCCCGAAGCGCTACTTCGGGCCTTGGTCTCTGGCTTCGTGCCGCGCGAAGCCCATTTTCAATTCCTCCAATTCGCCGTTCTTGAGCTCATGCGCGCGCGCGTGCGCCGCGATCCAGTCCTTGATCGCCTTGATGTCGGCCCCGATGCGCGTCCAGCTGACGCCGAAGCCGAAGATCATCACGCAGAGGATAACAACGTTCCCAAAGGTCACTTCGCCAGAGAAATGCATCGCCCCTCGCTATCTCTGCCGGCGCGCGTTGATCGTGCCATAAGCCTTCAAGGTGCTTGCGCTGAAGGTCGCTTTCGCCACCAAGTAGACCGTGGTGGTCGTACTGAGATTTAGCCGCACGACCGGGGTAGGCAGCGCCGATTCGGGCGTGGCAGTGGGCACTTGGGCCGCCAGCGTCAGACTGGACCAACTATCCTGCGCCACGAGATTTCCGGAAGTCGTGCTGATTCCCTGCGTCATGTTTGTGATGCTGGTCGTAGCTGTCGGAGTGTAATCGACCACGCCCGAAACGTCCCAGTCGCCAGGTCCCAAGCTGATGCTGACTATGTTCGCATACGTAGCCGTAGTCAATGAGACCGATGAGTCCGTCGGCAGCGTCGCCGTCACGAATTCCGAGTTCCGAGGGATTGCGTTGTGCAGAGCGAGTGAGGCCGGGAAGATGGCTGTGATCAGACTGTTGGCGTCCGTCGTGACCAAACCCACCACGACGTTCCCTGAAGCCGCAGCCGTGCCGTAGACGTTGCTCTTCGCAAGCGCCGCGCCTGAGCCCGGCCAATAGATGTACGCGCAGGCGTCCGTCCCGGCGATGATGCTTGCCGTCGAGCAGTCCGTCTTGGACGCGCCTAGAGTCGTGAGCGTTCCGGCTAGGATGGAATTGGCGTGTCCGGCGTCATAGACGCTGCCCGCCGTGTACGTCAATGTCGCGCTGCCGACGCCCGTCATGCGCGGCGCGGCGAGACCTCCCAAATAGGATTTGTAACTTGTCTGCGCGAACAACGAGGCCGCGAACAGCAGCGCCGTCGCCAGAAATCCGAGTTTCTTCAACATGTTTTTCCTCCCTCTACGATACCGGAAATCAAGTCAAGCGCTATCTGAATTTGACCGGCAGCTATAATTGTCTGTAGATCGAGCCCACCTGATCACCGACCGTCCTGGTCGTGTCCGCCAAACCGTCGAACCGACCCTTCACGATCACTTCTTTCGTCCGCGTATACTGCCGCTCCAGGATCGACACGCCTTTGGTGTTATAGAGCACCGCAACTTCGTATTTTCCTGGATTCGAAAAGCCGCGAATCGGCGAGATGACCGCAACCGAGTGACTCGGATAGGCGATGAGGCCGCCGAAGGTGAGCTCCTCGTATTGCTGCGCGCCCGGCGGAAGCAGCGCGTCGGTCCCCGTCGAATACGTGGCGTGACCCAGAAACTTTATAAGCTTCGAGAACGCCGACGACTTGAGGCTGAATTCGATGAAGGCGGTCTCCGCCGTCATTACCTTGTCGATGGGCGCCGTCACTTGGTCAGCCAGGATGAGCTCTTCCTTGGCCGAGGCGTGGAACGTTGCGTGACCGTCGCCGGGCCCCATGCCCAAGGGCGACCCGCCCTGGGGGATGCCGTTCGTGTCCACTAAGAGTCGGCTGCCTACGGCCGGAACCGAGACATCCACCCACAGGAATCCCGGCCCTACGTGGATTTCACTTGGCGTTATGAGATAAGGCATAGTTACCTACCCTTCGATGACCGCGAAGCCGAGCTCGACTAGGCCGCGCAGATTTTCTTCCACGGGTTTCCGTTCCGCGTCGAGTTCTGCTTCGATCAACTCACCGTCCCCATATTCGACCCGCTCTCCGTCAACGTTCGAGCTGACCCAGCGGCTTCCTGGCAGAAGCTTGAGCCTCACTTTGCCTGCCACGGTTTCGCCCATCGTCGCTTTCCTCCTAACTGCCATCTCTATGCCGCGCTTACAGTATCCGCTGCGATCCGGATGGGCTTCAACAGATAGCATACGGTCGTTTGTGAGGGATCGAACCAATCAAACGCAGCGCTTAGGCGCTGATGGCCTGCTTGTTCCTTGCGCGTAGCCCATCTGCAATTGCCGGGTTCGTAGTTACCGTCATTGTCGATTCGATCCAGTGTTTTTCCGGCCGGCCTCAGCCCCATGTCTTGCAGAAAGTTCTCGAAGCTATTGCGCCAGCGCTCGCAAACCGTAATTCCGCGACCCCCGTAGGAAATAAATCGTGTGGTATTCGGATTGTAGCAGCGGCCCTTCATCCCAATCCAGATCCGATACTCAGTTGTACGTGACAATCCGTGATTCGTTTGTTTATTTCCTGAGAGTCGGAATATGGCGTTTTTCGCCAAGCAGCCGCAACTCTTTTGTCCTCCTAGACGAGAAAGATTGTTACCACGAATAATGCTTTCGCGTCCGCAATCACAAACACATTTCCATAGTACAGGACTATGTCCGATTAGCTCAATGGCAACAAGTTTCCCGAATCTCTGCCCAGTTAAATCACGAACTGGCCTTCCAGGTGCTCCGTTGATAACCTCATGATGATCAGGATTTACACAATTGCGATTCTTACATGTACACCTAATCGCCGCCCCTTGCGGGATCGGACCTCGGAAAAGCTCCCATGCCAAACGATAGGCTTTAGAGATCCATCTCTTTACCGTGAGTCTCGGATAACCCCTGACATCCATACTTCCAGTCCAAAGCCAACAAGACGGAGTTTTTTTGACCCGCGACCAGAAAAGTCTTTCGAGAGTTTCTGCTTTTACATCGCCAAACATTTCATCTTCCTAGAAACTACGCCGCAGCTACGGCCCTATCGGGCAAGATCACGATGCTGAAGGCGTCGCCCAAGACGCCGCCCGAGATGCTGACCAGCGCCGTGCAATCGCTGAAGGTCAAGGTTGTGTCGCCTCCTGCTGTCAGATAATTATTGGTCACAACGCCTACCGTGAACGCCACGTTGGTTGCCACGCCGGACTTGGTGCAGGTCATGGTGAGCGTGGTGCTAACGAGTCCTTCGGTTTTCGTGTTCAAGACCGCAATCTTGCCATTGCCATAGAGGGTTGTATCCAGCGCCGCAACGTGCGTGAACGTCGCGCTGGTCGATCCGGTAACGGCGAGCGTCGCCAGCGTGAAAGGCGTCGGCACAAAGACGTTTCCCGGCGAGAGGTTCCCGAAATACTGATTGAACAGCCCGTGCGCTCTCACGGTGGGAGCAGAGGCGTTCAGAACGCGCAGCATTGCGTCCAGGCCCGAAAGGTCGCCCGCCGCCAGTGAGTTGTACCGCAGCGCGTGAATGTCGAGCGCCCTCCTCAGCGCGGCCCAGAAGTTGTAGCCAAGGCTTCCCAGCGCAGGCTGACCGTCATTCAGAGCCACCACGGGCGGGATGAAATCCTCCTGCTGGTGAACGTCCGTGAATCCGCCGACCAGAGTTTGAAGCGCCGCGAGCACGTCAGTGTCAGCTACGGCGATGCCGGCATTCGGGCTGGTCGCGGCATACACACCTCCCGTGGCCACCGCCGAAGCCAGCGGAACGCCCCCCGCCTCGCCGCCCCAGCGCGCCATGCGGTCCAAAATCGTGATGAGGTTCGCATTCGATATTTGCGCCATCAAAGCCTCACTTTGTCGTCACCAACGGATTCCCCTCTTCCATCTCGACCATTACGGCCAGCGTCACCAACATAGCTAGAAGCGACGAGCGCGCCCGCCGCAGCTCGCCGTAGTCTATCGAACTGACGAACAGTCTCGTCACATTTGTTATCGATCCGTCCATCTGCACGGTCGGGCCAGGCGACGGGAAGCCGCTTAGCGGCGGCAACTGCAAAGGCGCATAGAAATCCGCGAGCTCGATGCTGTTCAGAATTCTGTCTAAGGCTAGCGCGTAGTCCTCGGCTAGCTCGGCCAGCAGGTTCGGGTCGGAGTGCGTGACGCCCGCCGCGACGAATAGCGCGACCATCTGCTTGCGCGTTAGGTCTGAAGCAGCATCGAAAACGTCCGAGGCCGGAGCTATGAGCACGGACGGCCACTGGCGAATGGGCGCAAGCGCGATCTGGAATTCCTGGAACTGATGCTGCAATCCCGTAAGCCCGACCGAAGCGAGCGCCGCTCCCTGGTCGCGATAGATTATCGCCGCGAGCTGGCGTATGAGAGGCTTGACGAGCTGCGCGCTGTAATAAAATGTCCACGCCATCCACTAAACATTCCCCATCGCGATGTCTCCGATGCGCAGCGCTTCAGCGCCCGCTCCCGGCGCCTCGCGCTCCTCGGGCCCCATCAAGGCCATCCCCGCACGCCTGGCTGCCTCGCGCAGTTCATGACGAACGATAGCCATCATCTTGTCGTTCCACGGGCTGTATTCCTTGCCCAATTTCCTAACTTTGAGCCAGTAGAGGTCCAGGATCGGACGCTGCGGCATCCCCCGGCCCTTCTCCGTCGGCTCCCAGTGACCGCCAGCATGGGCAGCACCACGACGGATTCGTAGGGACGGCTTAAACTCATAGCCGCGCGGCGTTGGATCGCCAAGCTTGATTCCTGTTCCTGTTTGGTGAAACAGCGCGTAGGGAGATTGACTCCCCCACTTCATGCGCCTGGGCTCGACCTCCTCGACGTGGTCGGGGCCTCCGATGAACGACAGTTGCAGCATTCCCGTCTGCTGAAGGATGGGCCTGCCGCGATAGAGTCTCCGCGTCGTCGGAGCCAGTTTCGCCCACTGCCTGCGGCCCTCGCCTCCCTGACTCCTGAACTGCCTAACAACATACGGGATAAGGACTTCGGAAATCAGCCGATGCCAGACCCTCGTCCAGTCAGCCATCTGCAGTCTGAATTTGTCGTGCCAGATCGTATACGCGCCCCGTTTGGGCTCGACATCATGCTCGCCTTTGTATTCCCACCCGATTTTGAAATTCAGAATCGACATCTTAGTAGTTATTCGCCTTCCCGAACGCCACGTTCAAGCCAAGATCCGCAGGCTTCGCTCCGACCACAGTATCGCCGCCCGAGTAGCCCTTCAGGCGCGACGGATTGCCGAACAGGGCGTCGTAGAATCCCTTGGCGATCTCGCTGAGGAGCTGCTGATATTCCCTCATGGCCCGCGACGCCTCGCTCACCTCGCCAGCCTGAAGCGTTATGCTCGATTGCAGGCTATTGAGCACATCGGCCAGCGCGCCCTTGATATTCGCCTCGCGGAGCCAGGCGGTGGACGCCGAAATCTGGTCGCTAGTCAGTCCCATGCTGTTCAGCTTCGAGCCGTTCCAGCCAGGATCGATGCCGCGATTGAGCAGCCGGGCGTAGATTTCGCTGGCCCGGTTGTCGATCCACTGCCCGATCTGCGCCGTGCTTGGGTTGTTCGGCAGGTCCACCGTGAAGCGCGGGACCCTGGCCGTGACATCCGCAAGCGCGCAGAAACCCATTCTCGCCTCCGCCTAGTCGCCGTAAGTCAGACCGACACGGAACGCCGTCGGACCTCCGGCATCCACGTGGATATTCAGCACGATGTTTCCAGCCGCATCGACGCTCGGCGCGGCACTCTCGTACCATCCGCCCGTGGCTGCCGCCACGTATTTCGGCACGCCCACGATCTTCGCCGAAGCGCTAAGCAGTCGAGCTCCAGCGCTTGTTCCGTCGCTCGTCACGCTGATCGCATTATCAGCGGTCGCGGTCAACCCGGTGATTGTCAGAATCGCCGTCGCCAGAGGCACGCCGTCCTGGCTTCGGCCCAGCTTGTAGTACGTCGCCGTGATCGCTATCGCCATCGCTCATGCCCTCCTGGGAATCCAACTATCCGACGCGGATATGGCGCTCCATCGCGCGCATCCGCTCTTCTTGCGCGGCTTGGCGTTCCGCCAATTGCCGTACGGCCTCGTACCGGTCATCCGGGCCTTCCAGATTTCCGCGCGCCATCGCCAATCGCTCCTGGTCGATGATGTCGATCAGTCCGCTCGGCACCGGCGGCGCGCCCGGGTCGATGGGCTCAACCTGGCCGTGCCGCAGCCCCATAAGCTCTTTCTCCGTAAGCCAAATCTCGCCGCTGAGATTCACCGGAATCAGCCCGCCGTGCCCGCCGGATGGAACCATAGCCTCATTTTGATTGATCTTGATGCAGCCGGGAATCATCTCAAATGTGGTCGTAAACGCCTTGCCGTCCACAATCGTCTCGCGCGGCCAGTAGCACGTTTCGTCGTCAATCCCGCCAGCCAGCACTTGCCGGTTTCCCGAAACGTCCGTGCCGAGCTTGCCTGCGACGCCGTGCGCCAGATGGATGGGCTTCAGCACGCGATAACGGAAGCGTGGGGCTTCCGTCACGATTGCCGGGGCTTTGCCGGTTGCAGGCGAGGAAGCCGCCTGGTCTTCCTCGGCTGAATCCATCGGTTTGCGGGTCATCCTTTGCTCCTTTGTAAATCCGGAATTTGCACAGCCAGCGCTCACGCTATCGCGCTCTGCCACAAAAATCCGGCCTGAGCCCGCACGAGTCGCACGTCCCAGAACGACCGGCACTCGATGAACTCGCCCTCGCGGATCTCCCAGCGATAGCGGTACACCGCCGGGCCGCCGCCTGGAACCGTGTCCGAGAACCAGTAAGAGTAACCCAGAGCGGGCGTGCGGACTGCCGGGGTGTCCGGCACGAAGGCCAGCAGAGCGACCTTTGACCAGACGAAGTCGAGCGGGGAGGTGGCCGCGTTCACGCTGCCGAACGCCCCCGAGGCGGAGTTCGCCGAGGCGTCGTACAGAGCATTCAGTATCACGACCTCGCCCACGTCGAATAGTCCGGCGAGGATGTCCGGGGTGATGACGCCGCGCTGCGTGTACTTGATGCGGTCGAGGATTTTCGGATGGCTCTTGAGCGTGATGAAGGTATTGTAGCCAAGACCAAGCTTGCTGGCCTCGCGCGTCGCGCCCTTCAAGATCGTCGGCTTCTGGGCCTCGATGGCCGCTATGGGGTCCGAGTTCACGTAATCGGACCACTGGTTGGGCCCCGCCAGCGTCGCGCCTGACACCCCGCCAGTGATCAAGTTGAACGCGGCGAATTCCAGGTCGAGCCAGATGATCTCAGTCACCTCGTTCGTGGTCGTGACGTCAACCTCGAAGCCCGGCAGGTTCGACGCCTTGCGCTCCGTATCCGACACCAGCTTCTTGATGTAGTGCGGCGCGCACAGGTAGGCGTCCAGGATAATGTTCGAGCGAATCATCTCGCGCGCCTCGCCGCCAGGGAAGTACGCCGTGTTGTAGCGGTGAAAGCGCTCGAAGCCCGCCTTCGGGATTCGCCCGCTGATCGTCGGCACGGGCACGCGCGGCAGGAACTTCTGCGCCGCCAGGCCCGGCTGCGTGAATTCCACGGATACGTTAGAAAGAATCTGATCGGGGTAGATCGAAGGAGTGGCGCCCACAATACACCTCCACTAACTGGATAAGTTCCGTTCCCTGCTCGGGATATTGCTTCTTGTCGATCTTCATTTCGTTCTTCACTCACTCAGCCGCCGTCTAGTAGTGCGACGGCGCGAAGTCAAGCAGCGCTTCCGTGAAGCCGTTCGCGACGCCCGGCGTCTGCGCGACGCCCACGGGATAGATCAGGTCGCCTGGAGCGAGCGGAATCGACGCCGCCAGGTTGGCCAGACTGTCCACTCGTCCGTAGATGTCGGCGATAAGCAGCACAACGCCCGCCGGGAACGTTCCCGCCGCAATGCACAAGGCCACGTCGCCCGTCACGGCGCCGAGTATCGGCTTGCCGACGCCCATGCCCGCGTAGCTCCCGCTCCAGGCTTGGCCGTTCACCGCCGTCGGGTCGTCGCCCGTGGCATAGCCCGCATACACGATGGGCGGCTCGAAGAAGTTCAGCAGCGTGACGCACTTCACCGGCCCGGTATTTGCCCCCGTCGGCAGCTTCACGTATTGCGCGCTGAACGTCGATGCGTTAGCGGTTCCGAGCACCAGCGCCGTGTGCGCGACGATGCGTACGCTCGCGTCGCTCAGAAACGGAACACCAGAAGGTGATGTGGCCATTGCTTTTTCTCCTCTTCGTCATTTCGCCGATTTCACTCTGACGAAACCGGCGGTCGTCACTGCACGAACGTCACTGGCCGCTTCGCAACGCCGGCGGCTGCGGCTTTCTGCTCGACGTCGACCCGCTTCGCCAGTTCTGGCTCCGCCGCGCGCACACTGATCATCGCTTCGCCCAGATTCATCATCTTGCCGTTTTTCCTGCCGTCCTCGACGAGCTTGTGCGCCTTGGATTTCAGCTCCTCCGTCGCGGTTAGAATCGAGCCGTCCGCTCCGGGAACGACGCCGACCGATTCCAGGTCGATGCGCGGCAACGTCGTCGAGAGCCAAGCCGCGAACTCCTGCGGCCGCTCCAGAGCTTCGCGCAGATAGAACGCGGCCTCGCGCGGTAGAATCTTGCCTTCCCTGATTCCGCCCTCGATGCGGCGGCGCGCCTGCGTAATGCGCATGTAGTCGGCCATCGCCAGCTTGTTCTGCCCGGCGAGTTCCGTCATGCGCGCCTCGAACGCATCGGCGCCGAGGAGCGTGCCCTTCTCCCTGCTCACGCTCTCCTTGAGCAACATCGCGTTCGTTGCGGCGATTCGCGACGCGTCGCCCGCCTTGCGCCCCGCGTCGATATATCGCCGCACGTCAACCAGCTTCACGCCCCGCGCGCCGAGCTTAGCCGAGAGTTTCGCTGGCAGTTCATCATCATCATCCGGCTCCGCATCGCCATCATCCGACTCCGCATCGCCGTCTGCAGCTTTCGGCAGGGGGAATTTCCCCGCCATCTCGCCGAGCTTCTTGGCGAACACTCCGTCGCCAGCATCGCCCTCGGCCTCCAGCCGCCGCATCACCTCGGCCAGCACATCGTCGGCATCGAGCCGCTTGAGCGCGTCAGCGTCCAGGCCGGCGTCTTCCAGCGCATCCAGCACAGCGTCCGCCTCCAGCTCGCCCAGCGCCTCGCCGTCCTCGCCATGGACGCGGAACTTCTTCAGCGCCTCGCCATCCTCGCCCTCCATCCGCCGGAGTTCGAGTTTCTTCATCACGTCTGCGGCGTCGCCGCCGGCTTTGACTATTTTGGTCTTCGGCATGTCTTCCTCCAAGTCAATGAGCGAATCGCGGCTTTCGGTGAGCCGCAGCGATACCAATGCCCCCGCCGGCTGCGGGGGAAATCCCAGGCTTGTGTTGTAGTCGGTGTCGGACACTTCGATTTCCGGCAGCTCCTTGAGGAATGGGCGGTTCGTCAGCGCGCCAGCCTTCAACCGTGTGCCGCGCTTGTCACCAGTTTCGTCCGTACTATCCCACTCGAGCTCAGGCGAGAAATGCGTGTACTCCTTCGCCTTGACGAAGGCCAGCGCGCGCGGCGTCGGCTCCCAGAAGGCCCACAGCGCCTGGCGGCCGTCCTTGAACGGCTTGATCTCGGCCCCTTCCGCCAGAATCTTCCCGCTCTTGATGTCGTTCCCAGGCGGCGCATCTTCCTTCGCCGACCAGTGGCCGTAATCCGTCGGGACTTGGCCGTCCTTTTTCAGATTTTCCAACGTCTGCGCCAAGTCGGCCGCGCTAATCGTAAATTCATGGCCGTCCTTCGAGAACGTCTTCCCGGTCGGCGTGGTGTAGGCGACCATGATCTTGATCTTGCCGTCTCGGACTTCGGAGAATTCTAGCGGCTCCCGCATGTACTTTTTCTCGAACCCGCTCGTGTCGATCTTGTACCGCTTGGCCTTCCGCAAAATCTTGCGCTTCACCGCCTCCTTCACGCCCGACGGCAGATCGGCCTGGTTGTAGCGCGCCAGAGCATTTCGGGTGCGGGCCTCCGTGTCTATGGGCAGCTTCCATTCGCTCGGCCCGCTGCCCGGCGGCGCGTAGGCGAAATCCGAGCGGTGCACGCGCTTTCCGCCGACCGTGGCGTAGTTCTTGTCGTCGCTAGCCTCGATCAGATCTTCGTCATAGCCCTCGTCCGCCAGCCGCGCAACGAGCGTGTCCAGCGTGGCTGTGTCGTCCAGCTCCATCGACTCGTCGGCGTCGAATCGCTGGTCCTCGCGGCCCTTGATCGTGATCGTGCGGAAGCTGTTCTTTTGGAATTCGCCGGGCTCGGACTGACGCGCGCGGTAGCTGTCCCCCGTGGCGTCAAGCGCTGAAGCCTTCTTGTGCTTCTTCAGCCAAGCCTTGACTTCCTCGGGAGTCCATGCAGATTTGGGGGAAAACACGAAGCTCTGAACTTCGGTGGCGTCTCGATTTGGCCGCTTCCCGATGACAGCGGAAATCTTCTTCTGCCCGTCCGCAGCTTCAAGTACGTTCGTCGCCATGCTAACTGCAAGGATTATTCAATCTCGTGGTGGATGTCAAAAACTAAATCACCTAATTTCGGATGAATAGAGAGAGCCAGAGTGGCGGTCGAGCTTGGCGAGGCGTTGCCAGTTGGAAGGAACGTCCGAGTCGACGACTTCTTTCGTCACAAACTGCCCGCACTTCGGGCATTCGCGCAGACGCGCTTGCATCGTGCGGTCGTTGCGCGAATCAAGAACGCGCGCCTTGCGAAGATGGCAGTACGGGCAAAGCATTTTATTTAGGTGATCCCCTGAATCTGCGCCACGGTCAGCGCCGGACTCGCATCCGCCGCCGACTTGCGCACCCGAAGCCAGCGAAAGGGGGTCGTGATCGACACGTATCCGTCCGCCGAGATGTCCGCGCCGACCTTCAACGTCCCGTCACCGGCTGCTGGCGCGACCGCCGCAGGTTGCGCATAGGCGTTTGAGACGTAAATCTGCGCCCTGTCGGCCGTCGCAAAACCAAAGAGTGCGATGGTGTAGGGCGGAAGCAGACCGTCCACCTGAATCCACGTCCCCTCGCTCACCGCGCTGCTCGACAGAATCTGTTGGTTCATCCTGCACCTCCGCTATTTGCCGGGAAAATACTTCAAGCGATCAACGATGTTTCGATGATTACGCAGCATCCAAAAAGGCTTGCGCCAGAAGAGAGGACCCCAATCCCTTGTAAACTTTTTCACGGCGACGCGCTTCCCTTCATTCATGCTTCACCCCACTCATACTTGCCCTCGTCAGGGAACTTGATCCCCATCTGGGCTAGCAGTTCTGAGTCCGAAACGCTTCTATTTCTCCCATGCGAAAGTCCCCTCGTCCTGAAAAGACTCCACGAGCTCGCCTCTGCACATCTGCCCCCCTTCGCAGTCTTTTCCCGGCCACCAGTCGATCTCGTCCGGGCTGTAGTAGGCGTCGCCATGGCCTTCGAGGCACGGGTCGCAGGTGTGCTTGTCTTCAAATTCGTGTCGATACCACATGCGGATCTCCGGCGCGAGCGTCGCGTAGGCGTCGAAGCGACCCGCCTGAATGGCGTTCCGCGAGGCGCGCAGCGCCGCGTTGTCCAAAGCGCCATCCGAGGCTCCGGCGACGTTCTCCACGACGAAGTCGGCGAGCGGCTCTCCCGCGAGTCCGCGCTCCAGGCCCGTCACGGTGAAGCTGTTGGCTAGGCCGATCATCCATCCCTGAGCCTGAGCCACGGCGATGCGCGCAATCTCTTCGGGCGTACGAGTCGCGAGTTTCGCCGCTTCCTTCGTGTTTTCTTGCAGCTTTATGCCGCGAAGATTCAGCACTTCCGCGTTCCGCCGCCGGCCCGTGGCGCGCCAGCGCTCGCTGAAGACCCGATCTCGACCATAGTCGGCGTTCCGTTTGAGCAGCGCCGCGATCTTCCCGGCGGCCTCCCTGTCGTGTTCCAGCGCCAGGCCGTGCCGACGGTCGGAGCGGTCTATCTGCAGAAGCATCCGGCGCAGCTCGTCAAGCCACGCGGATTTCCTCGACCGTAGAGTCTCGGCCACGCGCCGCGCCGCGCTCTCGGCCTTCTTGGACTGCGCGCGGCGATTGATCTTGTTCTTGCCCGTGCGGGAATAAGGCGGGAACTTCGCCGGTTCCTCGAGGCGCATCGTCAGTCCCGGCTCTTGCTTCGGTACTCCCACGTTCTCCTGCTTTGGCATCTCTCCGCCGGCAGGCTCATCCGGTATCGTATCTCCCGCAGGCTTTTCCTCCTCTCGCACCGTCTGCGCGATGGCGCGGAAGCGCGGACGCGCCTTCTCCTTCGCCGGCAGCCCGGCCAACTCAAGCAGCTTGTTCTCCAGCGCGTCGCTGGGCTGGATGGCGTCCGTGTTGTCCTGCATCAGGTAGCGCAGCGACTCGAAGAGCTTGATGGGATTCAGCACGGCGATCTTCGCGGGCTTAAGTTGCGGATACGGCATGCGGTCGATCCGCAGCGCGTGCGGCAGATCGTAGTTGTAGTCAACCAGACGACGCACGACAGAGAGGTTTATCTCCTCGGCAATCATCTCGGCTATAGAGTTCTCCGCCAAATTGAAGAAGTCGGAAAGGGTCTCGCCCGTCGCGTAACTGCCCGTGGCTTTCTCGGCCAAATGGAGGAAGCCAGCCAGAACGTTCATGTAGATTTGCGCCGCGTGATAGCGCATCGAGTCAACAACGTTGTGCGTCTGGCCGGTCACGCCTTTCATTTCGAATTTGAATCCCGGCGGGGAGGCCACGCCCATAGCCTCGTGCGCTGCTAGTTCCGTGACGTACTTCCGCGCCGTCTCGACATCCGAGGGACTCGCCCCTTCCGGGATCTCGAAGTTCGGCACGCCGACGGCGTTGTGCTCCGCCGCGATGCCGTTGATGCGCGTCAGGTTGTCGAGGAAATACCAGTCGATGTAGGCCGAGCGAAGCGCGGAAATGCCATAAAATCCCGCGCCCAGTTTGCCGAACGAAAAGACCGTAAGCTTCTGCGCCGGGACGATGACGTTGACGTACTCGTTTCGGCGGTAGCCGAGCTGCTCCAGGGCGAGCAGAGTCATGCCGTCATAGTCCACCCACCAGCGGTAGAAGGTTATCGGCAGCCGAGGAGCCAGCGCGCGAATCCTCACGCGGCCGCCGTCCACTGCCCAGAGGATCTCGTGCGCCGCGCAGCCGTAGAGCACGCAGAGCAGCGCGTTCGAGATCACCGACTTGAACGTCTGCGAGGCGTAGCCCCCGGTGCGCATCGGCGTCTCCAGGCCTCCGAAGAGATTCTCTCGCGCCATGTCGGCGAGCTCGACGGCGAATTCGTAGCCCGGCTCGTTCGGATTCAGCGCCGGCCTCACCTCCCACTCCGCCGTCTCGATGGGCAGCCAGCAAGCGCGCAGCGAAGCGCGCACGGGAACCGAGGTGCGAAACATCTTGTCGTAGTACGGCAGAGCGTTTCGCCCGATGAACTGCGCGTTGTACTCCTCGAGGTCGGTCAGGAACCCCGCCGTGAAGAGCGTGCCCACCGCGCCCAGCGTCATCGGCGTAGCCGGGCGTTCAGGCCGCTCGCTCGGGGGAGCCATCGGGCGCGAAGCCGTGGGCGTAAGGACGGGCCGGGCCGCGTCGGGAATGCCCATCTCGCCGCGTGTCGGACCGCCAGGATAAAGCGGGGTCTCTTGCGTTGGGGGAACCGTGGAGATGGAAGGCAGCGACTGATCGGGGGTCAGCCGCGCATAGACGCCATCGGCAAGAACCGCATAGCGGCTGGCTTTACCTGTCAATTTCCCTTGATCATTTCGTAGAGGGATGTCGATGAATCTGGCAGGCTGGCGCGGCATGGCTCCAGCAGCACGACGCGGGACGGATGAGCGCTTCGCCATCTTGGCTGAATGGTAGGACCAGGCGATTCGCGCTGTCAAGCAATCTTTTTCTTGCGTAGCCGGCGAATCACGCTGCGCACGCACGCCACGGGATGCGTCAACGCCGCAGCGAACAGCGCGAGGCCCAGGAACACCAAGCACATGAGCTTGCCATACCAGGGCAAATCCGCGAACGATCCGGCGGCTTGCGACTCTTCTTTTCTCGGTGGAACCGCCTGCCTCTCCGTCCAGAACGGGCAGAGCTGGCAGAACTCGGCGCGCGGCAGCAGCTCTCGCACCTGCTCGCGCACCGCCGCGCTCTGCTCCGCCTTCACATAATCCAGCAACTCCGGGCAGCGGCAGACGAGCACCATCATGGGCGGGCCTTGGAGAAGCTCCACCTGCGCCATCAACTGCTTCTTCGGCGCACCGACAGGCAGCGGGTCCTGAGGAACCTCAAATGATTGCAGGCCCAGCGTCACGTTAACCAGCGCCCTCGGAAAGAGCCATTCGCAGCGCGTCGCTTCCTGAGCGTCTCGCGGCCTGCCCCAGAGCCGGAACAGATTTGTAAAGCCGATCTTCTCTTCCGCCATCATGCCTCCTCAGAAATTCATCTTGCGGAAACTCCCGTGCTCGATCCTGCGCTCCTCCGGTCTCGCCTGGCCGACGACCACCTCGGACGCCGGCATGGTTGCGGTCATCCGCCCGAGTTTGTTCAGCGCCTGGCTCATGGCGTCGGCGCGGTCCCAGAGCCCCGACTTCTCGCTGTAGCACTTCGAGACCTCATCGACGAAGTCATTGACCCAGCCATAGCCCGGCATCTCCGGATCGGGCAGATAGACGTTTCCCGCCTCGATGTCCCGGCTCGCCGCGCTCAGTCGGGCGGGCTTGCTGCCCTCAGCACGCACGGCGATCAGTCGCGGAACGACGTCGTGAAGCTGCGCGATCACAGCCGGCCCGTTCGCGGCATCCTCCACCCAGCGCGCCCCGTCCCGCGGGTACTGTTTATCCCACTGCTGGAGCTTGCGGCACGTACTCGGGAAATCAAGATGCTCGTGAATCTCTTCGAGCAGATACTTGTTGGCTCCCTTCTTGCGCCAGCGCTGCCCGGCCACGTAGCTGCTGTCCGTGTGAGCCTTGAATGCCATGTCGAAGGACTGCACATCCTCATCCGCTTCCCATTCCTTCGGCAACGTCGGCATGATGCCTTTCGGGTCCGGGCACCAGTCGAGCCGGTAGAATCGGAACCAGGCGCGCTTGACGATGCCGCCGCCAACGGGCGACGGCGACTGCTGCACCTGCGCATCGTAGCCGCGCCGACCGAGGGACGGAATCATGCCGTGGAGCTTCTCCAAGGACCAGTATGCGGCGTGCAAAGGTTCACCCATTTCCCGCGTCACGGTCCGCTTCGAGCGCGGGAAAATATAAGTGCGGCGGGCGGTAGCCTCGCCTTCCAACAGCACGTGCGTCCAGCGGCCCGGCTCGGTCTTCAGCAGCCAGTTGCTCAGATCCTTCTCGTTCAATTGCTGGCAGATTACCACGATGCTCGCCGTCTCGGGGTCGTTCACACACTGCGGCACGTTCGTCCGATAGGCCCGGACTCCGCTCTCTATGGCCGCGTCGTTGTCCATATCGTCTCGGGAATGCGGGTCATCGACCACTAGAAATTGAGCGCCATGTCCGGTGATGGAACCGGTCAGCGACGCCGAGTACATCACGCCGGTGCGGTCGTTCTCAAACTGCGTCTTCAGGTTTGCGTCTGCGCGCAGCCGAAACTTGAGCCCCCAGCGCTCTTGAAACCATCGACTCTGAATCAGGTCGCGCCGCTTGAGCGAGTGCTCCGTGGCGAGCATGGCGTCGTAGCTCAGATACATGTAGCGCAGCGCCGGCTGCCGTATCCAGCTCCAGACAGGCCAGTGGATCGCCGCGCAATGGCTCTTGCTATGTCGCGGCGGCTCGTTGATCAGCAGGCGCTTGATTTCGCCCGCCGTCACCGCCTCCAAATACTCGCAGATGTAGCCGATGTGCCAATTGTCCTTGAACGGCGTCTCGGGCTCCAGGACCGGCCAGGCGTGAATTAGGAATTGATGCAGACTTTTCTCGCACGCCTCGGCGTCTTCCAGTCTACGCTGCTCTTCCTCGTCCGGGCTGAGCACGCTGACAACGTTTCGCCCTATCTCGGCGACGGCCCCGCCTGGCGTGTGATGGTTGGGTCGCTTCATTTCAAATCCAACTGCTCAACCGTCGGTTCAAACAAAGATGGTTGCGCTTCAACGCGGGCCAACCTCTCTCTAGCAATTTGGCAATAAGCTTCAGAAATTTCCAGCCCTAGAAAATGCCGCCCTAGCTTCTTCGCGGCCACCGCCATTGTGCCAGAGCCGAGGAATGGATCGAGAATGGTTTCGGCGACGAGCTTTCCAATCAAATATTGAATCAGAGAAACGGGCTTCTGGTGGGGATGAAAACGCCTCTCATTGCCACAAATGCCAGGGGTCTCCCATGTCGGTATCGTGTGGCCTCTAATGATGCCGTTATCTCTCGGCCCTATGAATTGGCCGTCCCCAACGATAAAGATCATTTCCCATGACGGCTTCCATGGGAATCTCAAATCCCCTGAGCCCACTGTCCCCTTATCCCAAATCACGCAGTGTCTGGAGCCTTGCGGCATGGGTTTCTGCCAGAGGCCGAACATGAGGATAGGACCGGAACAAACTCTCACGCATTCCGCAAGAGCAAGATCGCGCGCGGTAGTATCCGAATCCCCAGCAATTTCCTGTCCCTCCCATGAAGCGCCATGGCTCGAAGTGTGATGTATTCCGTACGGCGCGTCGGTAATCACGGCATCCACGCAGCCGTCGGGCAACGCCTTCATCGCCTCCAAACAATCCGTACAGAGGACGGTACAGCAATCATACGGCCCGATCTTTCGCCCGCATCCGGTCATCTATTCTTCACCTTTCTGCGGTAGCAGCGCCACCGGCCCCTGCGTCAGCTTGGCGAAGCCCTCGGCAATCGCCCGCAAAGCCGCCTTGTCCTTTACGTGCTCTCGAACTAGATGCGCCATGCCGGAGAAGAGCACCTGCGCTTCGGTCAAGGTAACAATTTCTGCCGACTGTACCTCATGTTTCCTGATCGAGTCTATAAGCTTCCGCCGCTGCTCGATGACCCGCATGATCTCGCCCCACGTCTGCCAGTCCGCCGCCCCGCGATTGATCTTGTCGCCCAATTCGTTCAGCGTCACCGAGACCGTGGCCTTATCGCCGCCATGAAGCGCCTCCTGGAATTCCGCGAACGCCACCTGGACATTCGCCCACAACTGCGCCGCCCCGGACTTGTCCACGCGCTCGATCAGTTCCAGAAGCCTGGCCTCCACCAAGCCGACGTCCTTCTCCAGCCTCAGCAGCTCGGGGTCCGACATCGCTGCGCTGAATCTCTTGCCCAAGCCTTTGGGCATGTACTTTGAGCGGAGACCATGTTTCCAAGAGTGCGAGGCTATGCCTTTCGGGTTCAAGCCGCCATGCCACTTGCAGCGCCCATTTTCTAGCGCCCAGGCTCGGCAGGGTCTTCCCTGGCGACCTTTCGCCCCGCACCTTTTTGCGACGCCGTTGGTCATCTATTCATGCCCATCTCACGGGCTCGTGAGCTTCGGCTCAAGGCCCATGTCCGCCATCTATTTGGCTAAGTTACTAGCATCATTAACGATAAAACCCTTGACTTCAACAACTTGCAGATATAGATTGAGATCATGAAAACGCTCTCTATTCGGCAACCTTGGGCGACTACAATTCTGAGACTCGGCAAGGACGTCGAGAATAGACGCTGGTCAACTCCCTTTCGCGGTCGAATTCTCATCCACGCCTCAAAACAGATTGATCTCGATGCCTGCCGACAACTCAATATTGATCCAAGTACGCTTTCGGTCAGCGCCATTCTTGGCTCCGTAGAAATCATCGACTGCATCCGTAATTCCAGCTCCTCATGGGCCGACCCAAATTCTTGGCATTGGATTCTAGCACGCCCCGAAGAGTTCAAGAATCCAATTGCTTGCCGAGGCCGCCTGAGTCTGTGGGAATTTCCAATAGCATTGCCTCTGCAAACGGAAAGTCTCTGAGCCAACGCTGCCAATCTGCCGGATGTTTATCCCTCAATTCCTGCAACGCTCCAGGATGAAAATCCAACCCTCCCTGATCTTTACGGCCCAATCCTGGCGGAATCTCAATGTCCCGTTGCCTCAGATAGTCATAGACTTGGCTCCGCCTCCAACCTCGCAACGGAAAGATGCGCTTCGTTTTGGGATCGTAACCCCGGCACGTTTTAAGGATTAAAGCCCGCGAGCAGCTGTCATTGCGGCGCCATCCATAAGCAATCCACTCAACTTTGGCATCCCGTCTGAAAATTCTCTCGATGTCTTTCATCCCAATCTTGGGCACACGAAGATTTTTGAAATGTGGCTGAAGCACATTATTGTTATAGCATCGGCAAAGATCAAAGTGAGGATACATCCGAACCTTAACGCCGGTCCTCTTCTTAACCGCTTCGGCCCAGTCTTTGACTATCTCAAGCCCTCGGACTCGAAATAAATAATATGCCTCGACTCTGCGAAATAGACGCCAGCAAAGGTCTAACGTTGCCAAGGAATCCTTTCCGAAGCTGACAGCACAGCCAATCACCTCCGTTTCTTGCCGAACAAGATTCAGTAAATTGACAGCAGAACGAAGGTGCTCATTCATCCGGTCATTCCGCCTTTTCCACGTTTCGCAGACTTGGCGTGAATCGGATTTCTCGCCACGAGCTCGAGTTTAATCGCCGTTGCCGCTATGTAACGCTCGTCTATTGGTAACTTTAGCTCCCGAAGCAGTTTCTCTTTTGCAAGCCGATTTGCAAATACAATTACCAGGTACTTCTCGCTGTCCATCTTTTCACTTAGCGCCCGATTTTGCTCTCGACGTCCGGCTTTCATCTCGGCTAGTTGGTTCGCATTGCGCTGGACCGATTCTGGAATCTGATTCAAACTCAGACTGTCAGCTTCCGCCAAGAGCGTTAGTTCTGCCTTCTGGAACCACGGCGCCGTTTTCTTTGCTGGAATTGCCATCAAGGCTTCTACCGCCCATTCGGAAAGTTCCCCGGTACGATTATCAGCAATGGCCAGCGCCAGCTTTTGCTCCTCGGTAAGACCGCGGCGGCGCACGGCTATCAATTCCTTCCCATCCGCCTCAATCACGCGCACGCCTTTCATGCCGATGTTGCCGGCGCCTTCGACCACCCCGTGGCCGGCCAAAATCTTGTTGTTCTCATCGATTACAATCGACCGTGCCGCGCCGACCGTCTTAAGTGACTTTTCAATCAGTGCAATGCTGCGCTCCCCGTGCCTCCGGAGGTTCGCCGGATCGGGTGTCAAATCCTTGATGTAGATCGGGTCTTTATTGGGTTTCATGGTTGGCTCCCTATCATCTCGGCGTGGGGATGGATTCAAAGCCCGGTAGCTCCTGACCGCCCGCCGAGTCTGACATTCCGCTTTGTCGGGAGTCAAATCCGCCAGAGTGTGAATCTCGCGCGCTTTCGGCTTAGCTGGTTGTTTGCTCATCCTCTGCCGCCTAGTCGATCAAAATCGGAAAGCCATCTTACGCGCGCCCGCCCGTCCTGCTGCGGTCATTTTCGTCAACCTCCGTCACCTTCATCCGTTCTCGATACTTCTCGAACGCCGCCTCGGCCTCAGCCCAGTCTAGGGTAAGGGTGCGGTGAACGTAGCCGGCGGCATCCTTGTAGCGTACCAGTTGCTTGCCGCGATATGTCGTCCACTCAAGCGTCAGCTTCTTGATTGCGTCCGTATGCGGCAACAAACTTTCCTGCCTCATCGCGCCTCCTGCCGTGCCTCACACTCATCTCGTTTGCTCATATCTGCTTTCCGCCCCTTTCCTTCCCTTCGCCGCGCTTCCCAAAGCCGAAGGCCCGCAGCGCCTTTCCGCCGGCCCGCAGCCTCCGCAGCACATCCTGCTTCGCCGCCGGGTCCATCACGGCTAGCGTCTCCAAGAGGCGCATGCATTCGTCGTGCGTGAGCTTCCCCTTGACTTCGTTTCCTCGCTCGGACACGATGCGCAGATTCTCAAACCAGAAACTTCCGCCGCGCGAGACCGGCACATCATGGTCCGCCGAGAAATTTCGCACGGTAATCAGTTCGCCCGCGTAGGGACAGCGCTCGCCCAGTTTGAGCATTATGCCGTCGCGCAGTCCTTGCAAACTATAATCCAGCTCGCAGCCAGACCGCGCCGCCAATTCCCGCTGGTGACGATAGATGTTCGCGCTGCGGCTCATCAGTATCCGCTGCCGGCAATGCTCAAGCGTCTCTCCGGGCTTCCGTTTCATGCTTTAACCTCCGCAGCACTACGCGAACAATCGGGAGCGGCACGCTTGCAATGGTTTTCAGTTCGCGGGTGGCCGCTCCCGATTTCTACAAGAGCGCAGGCGGCATCCTTGTAGTGGTGTTCAAATGGGAAGTGGCCGCCTGCGCCCCCTCCTTGAATGAGATGGTCGGCGCACAGGTTTTGGTTTTCAGTACGTAAATGGCCGACCATCCCCCTGCTTCAGGCCGCCGCTTTCCTGGCTTCCTGATAGGCGGCCAGAATCTCGCGCCGAAGTTCCCGCCATTCCATCCCCAACAGATTCAGCCGCCGCGAATCCGCCGTGACCCGCGCCTTCAGCCGCGCCAAGACGAACTCCTTCGCCTCGGCGTCGCAGGAATCGACGAATCCGAACGTCCCGTACTCATCGATTACCCGGATAGTAGCCAGTCTGATCGGCTTGCCATCCTTGCCCCGATGCATGTGTATACAGTAGCTGTAAAGGAAGCGGCGATAGACCTCATAGACTCCCGCATCCCAAACCTGCTCGTCCGTGTAGAGCGCGCGGATGCGCCCTCCGTTCTGCCCCTCATCCCAGTCCCGGAGCGACGCGACGCTGGGCTCGACTTCGTTCTTCTTGCACCATTCGCACCAAGCCAGATAATACACCTCGCCTTCTGAGATTTTCTTCTGCTTCTTTTTCTCGACCGTTGCCGTGGTATCCATCTTCTTCTCCTCCTCGATTTGGAATTTGCAGGCGGCTCGCAGTTCCACGCTGGATTTCACTGCTACCTTGGCAAGCCGCCTGCGCTTGCGAAGACGCCAGCCAGCCTTTGGATTTCACAAAATAGCTGGGCGTCTTCGCGTTCGATCTTCGGGCTGGCCCACACAAAAGTAGTGGATTCCAGCCTTACATTGGTAAGCCAGCCCATGGGCGCTGGCTTCAGCAAGTCGGTCAATGGTTTTCACCGCGACAATGCCTGAAGCCTCGCATCTTTCTTTCACGGCGCGACGCGGCAACGGTATCCTGGTTTTCACACTTCGTTTGGCCGCAATCGCGCCCCCGAAACTATGCATCGGCACTGACCTGCTGGTTTTCAGCCGACTTACGGCCGCATGCATAGCTTGCTCTTGCCTGCGAGGGAGCCGGCACGACGTCCGTGGATTACAGCGCCGTGGTGGCCGCCTCCCCCGCAGGCGCCGTTCCGAGGTCGGCAGCTTCGAAGTGGTTTTCAAGTTTCCCTTGGCCGACCTCGAATTTCTTCCCATTACCTGACACCCAGATTCTTTTCAGGATTTCCTTCATCATCTTCCGCCGCGCCCGCGCCCCGCAGTGCCCCTGCTTTGTCTTGCAGTTGGGGCATTTCGCGTCGTGCGCCGCGAATTCCTTGGCGTATTCCACCTCATAAAACTGCCGCCACGGATTCGCCCGATTCCTGATAATGGCCGTTCCGGCCAGATAAACCGCCGTGCGCATGGCCGGCGACCAATGCGACGCCACGCCCCGCGTCCGCTTCGGCGCTTTGCCATTCTCCACCGACTGGCCGCAGAATCGCCAGAATGCCGCCACGCTCGGGAACCTCTCGAAGCCCCCGGAGAAGGCCACGAACGTCGCCGCAGAAATCCACTCCTGGACGTGCAGAATCCTCCGCGCCATTTCGCATTCGGGAATCTTCGCCGCCAACTTCGCGATGTAGGTGTCAAGCTGCGTGCCCTCTTCTGAGACCACTGACGTGCGAATCTCCCCCAGTTTTTCTAGCGCCTGCTTGAACATCGGCTCAGCCTTCATTGAATCCTCATCGGCCAAACCCATGTTCCGAGCTTCCTGCTTCACCGCCCGCAGCGCATCTCCGTAGAAATGAACGACGGCGCCGCGAAGCGAGAGAGCGTGCCGCAACTGAGCGATGTCCGGCCGGGGCTGAAACTCACGGAAAATTCCATCCGGCAATTTCGCCCACGCCGCAACGATCTCTTGCGGCGGAAGATTCTTCTCGATTCCCGTCTGGTGCCAATGCGTATAAAGCAGCTTCACGCCTCGCTCCGCCAATGCGAACAAGAGACTGTCCGTGGCGCGCACCGCCGTTAGACGCACAATGTCTCCCGTCTTCAGTGATCTAACGAAGTCGTTCAGCTTTGCCCCGGTTAGGCGCTCAACGCCCTCGCCGTGCGAGACATAAGCCGTAGGTGTTCGTCTGCCATCGGTCTTCTCGTAGCAGACATGTAGAGCAATGATTTTTTCTCGGTTGAATTTTACTGACATCTCCTCTCCTTTTTCGGATTATCGCTTCTCCTTCACACTCCATTTGGGCTCAGGCCCAGCTTTTCGGTGGCACTCGGCGCACAGAGTCGCCAGATTCCGGACTTTCTTGCCGTCTATCATAATCCAGATGCGGTCATCTCTCCGTCCCCCGCTCATGCCTCTCCCACGCACGTGGTGAATCTCGGCCTCGTTCGCCAGGCCTTTTCCTGGCGGGCTCAGGAATTTTCCGCAACTATCGCAGCATCCGCCGTCAAGCAGAAAGACATCCATCTTCCGTTCCCGCCATGCCGCGCCGCTGAGCGCTTCCCGGCCGTCACGATAGACGACCCGCAGGCGCTTCTTAGCTCGTTTAAGCTTTGGCGGCTGGGAATCGCGGTCAATCGTCTCGCAGGCGCGAAGGCGACAAACCCAAGCGCGCTTTGACGGCAGCCAGCGGAGCGTGCGGTTGTGACTCGGACATCGAGGTTTCATCGTTGCACCTCGCACGCCGACTCTAACGCCGTCAGCGCACTATCATCGTATCGCAGATCAAAATCAGCGAAGATGGCCTCCAGTGCAACCGTCTTGCTATCCGTCTGATTCAGCCGCTTCGCCTTCTCGATGCACCGCTCGATGACCGGGACGAACGAACGCGGCACAGTGAAGAACACCTGGACATTGCCTTCCAATAGCAGGCCGGGAACGCGCTCTGATACCGTGTGCTCGAACGTGCGCTCCGTCTGCGAATTCGCCGCATGAAGCAGTTCCTTCCGCCTCGATGTCGGAACCTTGCTAAGCACAATCGCGTTCGCCAGCGTCAGGGATTCAATCTCCGTCTCGTCCATCCCGCCGGCGCATAACTCCTCAATCGCGTGCATCCCGGCATAGGCCGTAGACCGGCTGCGCCCGAATTTTGCCTCCACCCAGTCGCCGAAGCGCTCGTAGCCGAGTTCCTTATAAAATCGTTGCTGCCGGCATTCCTGGCAGAGCTTCGCCACGCGAATCCAGGCCCGCCCAATTATCCGAGCAAGTTCGTCCGCTTCCTTGTCAAGCTGCTGTGCTCGGGTCATTTATTCCTCCTTCGCCTGCGTTTGGCTTAATTGGCGCCGACACTCGGCAAGGCAGTTCACGGCGTCGGCTAACTCCGAGCGGAGAGCATTGACGTCCAGTTCAAAGCTTTCCGCTCGCGCCTTCTCTCCATCCGCCAGCGCCTTGAAATGGTCGCGCTCGGCCTTGAGAGAGGCGATTTCCTTGTCCATCGCCTCATGACGGATGCGCTCAATCTCGCAGATGAGACAACCATGCACCTCATCTTCCTTGATCGCGCCTGCGAGGGGAATGTCGCGCAGACATGCTCGCGGATGTCCACACGCCATCGGCTCGCGCAGGCGGGCTAATGTCTCATCACTTCATTTTAACTTATCCCTCCGTAGCCTGCATCCCTCTAAACCCAGAGGAAGGCGTTTGCCGCACGCGCGGCAGAACCAACCGATGCGAGGCCAATCGAATCTGGCCTTGTGGCCGAATAGCCAGCAGAACAATCGCAGCATCGCATTCCTCCTCGGCGGCGCATTCTGTTGTTCATCGCGCCTTATCCGTCGTCCTCGGAAACGTAGAAATCAAGACTTCGATCCACTTTCTCCAGCGCATCCGCAATCGCGTTCTCGATGGTCCCACGAACGCCGTCCGTGGCTGGCAGCAGATCGTTAACGATGGATTCGTCCATGTCTGCGGGCCGGAAAATCTCGACCCTGAACGTTCTCAGAAGCGCTTGTTTCCTACGGCTCATCGCGCCTCCCTTTGTCGGGACTCGGAACTCGCGGCTCGGCATTCGAGAAAACTCGAGAGCCGCACAATCGCCGTCGATCCGCACGCCGGACATTCACCGTTTTTCGCACGCGTGATGTTGTCGCAGTCTCCGCAGTAAATCGCCGCCGCCAGAGGAATAATCTCCACAGGCTGCCAGGGGCGTTGCGGTAACGAGTTGTAGGGTTCAGCCATTTCGATCCCCCCGCTTTAGCCAGGGGTTATTGACCGCGTCATGCGCTCCGGATGACTTGATGCTATAACCAGATTCCCGCGAAAGCTCCTAGCTTTATAGCTTCTAAAATGCGTGCCGTCTCGGTTGTTTCTGTCATTGTAGACGATCCAACTTGAGGAATACTCCAGGCGGAAAACTTCCAGATCAAGCAGCGACCATTGTAAAAGTACAGGTGGCTGCTGGCCTCCAAAACCATAGAAAAACCAATCGCCAAATCCCTGAATGATTTTCGCCAATTCAGTAGGCGAACCCGACTCACGCTCGCTGCGAATGGTAAATTCATACCGATAGGGATAGTCAGGAGGGTGCGCCACATAGTACTCTGGGCGACGAATCCGCACCGCTATTTTCATGTCTCGGGCTATAAGTATCAGCAGATCCGTGTTCTCCAAAACATCCATTTCAAAAGGCGCCGGCTCTAGCAGGCGCGGGCCGACAATCCGCTTGACCTCTGGAATGTAAAGATCAGACCACCGCTTGTCGTCTTGCCAAGTAATCATGAGCTTTCCTTGCCCCAACCCTCGAATCCCGGAATCGCTCGCCGATTAAACATGTCCAGCCGACGGCCCGCCGTCACGCGCGTTAGGGTCTCATAAAACTCGGCTGGCTTGACGCTGTGTCCGGTGCGCTCAGCTTCGAATCCGATGAGAAAATTCTTGGTAGTCGTGAAGCTCGGCGATCCCCGGCGCGCATATAGGCAAAGTTCCAAATTGTACTGCGGCAATCCCACCGGCTGAAATCCCCCCGGCTTCAGCCAGCCGAAGCAGCAAACATACTTGAGTCCCCATGCCTCTAGCAGTCTGATCGCCGTCGGCAGATAGCGCTGGACGACCCACAGGAACACGTGACAATTCTCAGCCGCGTGCCCGGCGAACCTTTCACCGATTTCGAATCGGATCTCATCAAGCGTCATCGTCGGATAGTCAAACGCCACCTGGTTGGGACGCAAATCTCGCTCGATCTTTTCCAGCGGCCATGGAGGGTCGATCACCATCACATCGAATTTCCCAGCTAGTTCCTTCGCCTGCAGAGTCTCGATACTGTTAAGTTTCTCCTTAACTTCGACGCGCTTCAGTTCGCGTCGAGCGGCGCCCAGCGTCAATTCGCCGGAGACGTAGGCCTTCCGCAAGTCTCCAGGCAGGCGAGCTACCGCCTGCGCTTCCATGCTCTCTTTCCGTGTCACGCCGAGTTCGGAGAGAGTCGGCGCATCCCCGCTGTTCCCAACAGGAACAGCGGGACCCCGCTTTAGACGTCCCTTTGCCCGCTCAGTGGCTTGCAGCAGTTCGCCCATCCGCTCCTGCGCCAGCCGGGCATACTTCTGCGAATTGGCAACGACCTCGTCACCCAATTTCTTCCGCCGCGCCCAATCGGCTGCTGTCAGAGCGAGATCCTTGAGCTCCTTTGCTTTCTGCAGGGTCGTCGCCTCGGCTAGCATCTGCGAAGCGCGGCCCATAAGGACCAAGGAATTGCTTGATTTAGATGGGTTCATGGTTCCCCGCCGCCTCCGCCTTGTAGTCTTGCGCCTGCGTCTGAGCGTGTCCGACAATCGGACGCGGCTTGACCGGCCCGTCCGGCTTGCTTTCAATCGCGATCCGCGCGCCGTTCTTGAGCGCCGCGTCGCAACTGTCGCACACGAGCAAGCCTTTGAAGTACGGGATCCAGTTCTGCGTCTGTATGGGATATTTCTTCGCCAGCCAGACGATCATCGGATTAATCATCTTCGTGAATTCGTGACCACAGAAGGGGCAGCGGCATTTGTCCGCCGAGCATTCCACGTGAATCGCTTCGTAGGCGTCCGGCCCGACGAAGGCCAGCAAGGCTCGGGCTTCGGATACTTTTGGCAGCGTGGAGGCCCTCCGCCTCGCTTCACCGACGGCCGACTGGGCCTTCTTGTACTCCACGATTGCCTTGCGCGCCCGCTCGAGTTTCGCGCAGCACTGGTGTTCGGGCGGCCCGAACTTCACCGTCATCACCGGGCGCTCCTCGATCATCCGGTTACGCCTCGCCTCTTTCGCCAGCCAATAGATCGCCGCCGGCCGGGGTTCCCTCTGCCCCTCCTGACTGCTCTTATATTGCTCGATCGCTGTGGCAAAGTCCCGCACATCCACATCAGCGAACGTGCGGTACCAGGCTTCACGTAGTTTTTTCAACTGCCCTTCGGAACGGTTCGAGAAATATATGCTCTCAAGCTGGAGCATTTCTGCGTCGAAGTCGCTCTGCTGCACGTTGTTGCGCCTCCTGTTCGATGCGTTGCATTATTGCCTCGTGCTCGCGGTCTTCTTCCGCCGTGGATTGTCTCTTGCCGATTCGCGGCGTGATCTCCCATTGGTGGCGCTCCAGGAATCTATCGGCCCGCTCGATACGATCATTCTCCCACTGTTCGCACTTCTTCCACAGCTCCAATCCCTGCACGAGCTGTGTCCGACAATCGGACGTTTTGATTTCCGTCAGGAATATCTTGGCCGTCTTTTTCTTGTCCCCCCGCCGATGGGCAGGATAGCTAAACCAGAAATCTTCGAAGCCTTCGGGCCAGAGAGGTTTTGGGGGAAGCTTTATTTGGTTGCTTTCCAAACCAAATAAAGCAGAGGGTTCCTCTGTAGTAATCTCTGTAGTAATCTCTGGTATTGCTCGTCCCTTTTCGCCCGACCGTGGTCCCTTTTCGCCCGACGATAGTCCCTTTTGGCCACTCGATAATCCCTTTTGGGACAATCGGCCGGTTGCTCTTAGCCATTCCATTATGACTTCTGGCTTAAACAGAAAATGCCTGGTCCGGTCGAATTTATATCGGGGATTTGGATTCTGCATCACAAGGATCACGCCCTTTTTTTCGAGTCGATTGATCGCGTCGGCAATCGCTTTGCGTTTGAAAATCAAAACGCCAGCCTCTAGGTCTTCGGCGGTATGAAATTGGATCAGGGATTCATTCTGTGTGGCTGGATCGCCGTGTAACTTCTGAATCGTATTTTCCTGCTCGGCTTTGTGTGACTGCTCTAGCTTGATGTTGTGCCAGTATTCGAAGAACGATAATAGGGCGGCGGCGCACTGGTTGCCTTCGCAAAATTCAATCTGCCATTTGCGAATAATGATTAGCGGCTCGCTGTTTGGATGTGAAATACAAGACGATTTCATATTCCCTCCTCGATAGGGAAGTGGGCCAGATGATCGAGGCATCCGGCCCCCTGAAGGTGCTTCCATACGGCCCCGGCCAAGGGCCCGCATCCCTAAGATATAGAACTAGCGGCATCATGTCAAGGCCAAAGTAAGTTCCCGATTCAGTCTGGACTTTCGGCTAACACCTTTTTGAGTTTTTTCCACTCCTGCCAGGTTAGTTGAAAGTCGGGATGTCTATTTCTCCAGTGCAACCACCGGCACCTCGGGCAGCAGAACTTCTGATGTGAGCGAATCTTCGTGAATTCCTGGCCGCAATTCAGGCAGTTTCCTCTCTCTGCTTTGAATAAACGCTTATTTGACATGCTTCGTTCCAGCCTGTGCTATCTAATCGCCTCGCTAAAGCGTTTGCAATGCGTTTACAACGCTTGTCAATGACCTTCAAGGGCCCGGGGGCCTTTTCTGAGCCACAGGCCGCTGGATTCGCCTCCTAGCGGGTCCGCTGGATCAGCGATGCCTCGGCGTAGACCTCGATCCCCGGAATATTCGCAGCCGACTTCATGGCGCGAACGACGCGGGCGATCTTCGGGTATAGCTTCGCGTCAAACGGGTCGTCCGGCATCAGATACTCGCGGGGGATCAGCTCGGGATTCGTCACGCGGAAGAGCCAGTTCTCCCGCTTCCCGGTCCCAGCCACCTTCGGCACCGTAGATTCTACGACAACGGGAGCCATGGAAGGCATAGGGGGAGGCGGCGGAGGCTCTACGGCCACGCTGGGACCATTCGTGGCGCCCTCCAGGATGTCCTCGGCCACGTCGGGGTGTCCCAAAGCCCTGGCCTGTTCCGCGGCGGCCTCGGCTTCTTTCCTGGCCTTGGCTTCCTCGGCCTTCGATGCGGCCTGCCGCACCAGATTTTCCAGATCGGAAACGTCGGCGTCGGTGAGCTGGTCGAGGGGCTTTCCAGCCAGCGCCTCCAGGGATTCGACCCGCTCGCCGTAGGAGAGCAGCTGGTCGAACCAGTGACGCGCCGTGTAGATTCGCGCCTCCCGCTCGCGTTCCCGGCGGGCCTCTTCCTCTTTCTGCCTTCGCGCTGCCTCCTGCTCCTCCTCGTACCGCAGGATGGCAGAGCCGAGGATGCTGATCGCCATCTGTATCGGCGCTGCGTGCTTCTTTTCCTGGGCGCAGATTTCGGAATGCAGCTTGTCGGCCATGCGCTTCAGAGGTCCGAAGGTTTCCGTGACCGACGTCTTATCTTCCGTCGGGCCTTTGAGCAGCGTGAGTAAGCCTTTGCGCTTCTCCGCCGCCTTGATGTATTCACGATTGTTCTGGAGCACAAGCGCCGCCGTGATCCCTCGGACAGCTTCCTTGATTCTTTGCTCCAGGGGCTTCGTGGCCTCAGCCGTCACGGACTGCGAAAGCGTAACGATCTGGGCAAATTCAGGACTTGCGCTTTCAGGTAAGGTTCCCATGTCTCCCTCCTTAGTTTGATTCTTGAACACAGACGATCTGGTCGAACTCGGGGTTTATGCCTTCGGTGCCTTTGGCAGCGGCATCCAATGGGTTATACTCACATCAATCGGATGGCAGCCATCCTCTCTCCAATAATCAAACCAGTCGCCTTCGGGTTCTCCCTCGAACTGCGCATACATACCGACAAACACACTAGGTTCAAGTGCGTCGGGAGAGTAAAGCAGGATCGGCGTGCCATCCTTGGGTGCTGTTTCAATCGGTTGCCAGTTCATTTTCCCTCCATGCGATAGTGATTCCCCCGCCAAATCGCGACGACTAGCGCAGCTTTGAAAACCTCGTAATCGCTTGCGTCGTCGAACAGTTCGACCCTGTATGGTTCCCCCGCAGCGTCCGGCATGAGGCGGACGGCGTAGCGCGCCCACTTGTAGGGCCTCGCCTTCGGCGGGCCGTATTCCGCCAGCAACCCCAATTCATAGCCCGCAAGCTGGACGCCCCACCACGGCTCATCCTGCCGAGAGCACTTGAGGTCGAGGATGGCGGGCTTTCCGTCAAGCAGCCCCGCCCGGTCGAGCGTCATCCCGTACTGCATTTGTCTGATCGTCGGACGCAGCCGCAGTTCGATGGCTTCATAATTGCGAACGTCCACAACGCGCCCGTCTTCAGCCTTGATCAGTTTGTGGAACATACACGCGCGGAAATTACTCTGCTTCTTGAACGCTTCCCAGGCATGGACATAATCCCGGATCACGGGATCAATTGAATCCCACGGTTCGCGCGCCTGCTGAGAGAGGGCGTCCCAACGACAATTGTGCGCGTCCAGGAACGCCGTCGCCTCATGCACCGCGCTGCCGATGATCCGCGCCCTCGGGTCGTCGGGATAATGGCTCGTGTCCACGACGTGCGCGAGCGCGAGCGCCTGGGTTACGGAAACCAACGGCCTGCCGTCATCCGCGAAGTACCGATGCGCTTTTTCAGAATTCCTCATGCCGATCGCGATCCTCGAAATCCCTTCGTTGATCATCTTCAGGCTCCCGTTCCTGCTCCGACTTCGGCTTGGCAAAGCGCTTGAGCGCTTCGTCAAGCTGCGCCTTTGACATCAGATGGACATGCTCGACGCCAAGCGTTTTCAGCACGGTGTGCGCTTGCTCTTCAGTCCACCCCTGCTTTTTCACGACCGCCCAGAAGAGCTTGATCTGATCTTTCGTGACCAGATCCGCCGGGCCTTCCGCTTGGCCTTTATCGGATTTGGGGCCTTGGTCTGCCAATCGAGTCATGATCTCATCGAACTTCGACGCTGGGATTTCCGCCGTGCTCTTGAACCCGTACTGCCTGAGGAGCCATGCTGCCAGGATAGGGCTCCTCCACCCATGTGCGTTGGCTGCCTTGAACAGCTCCTTCCGCTGAGCGTCTGTGACAAGAGCCTGAGCCTGCTCATTCCCGCTGGCCGCCTTCTTCTCATGCGTTTCTATAGCCGGCTGGATGTCCTCCATGTCCTGCGTGAAGATCCCTGAGCTTCGCGTCGCCGAAAGCGTCGCGTCAATCTTGGAGTTGTGGGAAACGATGCCGTTAGGAAGGATGAAGAGATGCGGATCTTCAACCTCAATATCATACAGAACTGATTTTTGATTGACGATCTGAATGTCCGTAACTTCTTCCAGGTTCTTTCCGTTATAACGGGGCAGGTCAAAACTGATCCATCCCTCATAGGTGGGGAATTCTTTTCCGCCACAAGTACTTATCCCACGCTTGAGCCTATGCCTATATCCAAGAATTGCACAGATGCACCGGAGGTCATCTGCCAACGCAAAGTTTTCTCCGGTGAAACCGACGATCCACTTATCTTGCAGGCCACGGTAATCTTCAGAATGTCCGTCACCATCCAAGTATCCCTTCAGGAGTAGTCGAATGAATTCTTTGCCCTGTCTCCATGAGTACTTGGAAAGGTGTTTTCCGTAGCAGTCGGTTCCTAACACAAATTGCTGCATCAGACCTGTAAAGGCTGGCCCAGTCACAAAAATGTCGCCTATGTTTCCCTTTGGCCGTCGAGATGCCAAAATGCTTCCTCCAACGATAGAAGCCGCCTTTTCGATCATGGGAATGAATGATTCAATCTCGTCTGCCGCCATCGTAAATTTTACGTGTCCGCGGTCGCAGTGACCTTCAGCCAGATAGAATCCAACCGTCCACGCGATGGATTCGTCAACGGTCATCTGCCCGGATAATTCCGGTCGATTTCGAATCATCACGTCTCCCACCTGGATGTCTGCCGTTAGCTGTTCTCCGCGAGTCGTGGGCCAGATGTGTTCTCCCGAACAAAATATTGCAGAGCCATCCGCGAGCCGGATTCGGATTGCCTGGGGTCTTTCTTCCCGGCTCATTCCGATAATCCTTCCCCATCCGCCTTCCATCGGAAGCATTAGGGGTTCGCGGTTCTTCATGCCCCACATCTGAAACACGGTATCGACCCTACAGCGGCTAACCCCGCTTGACGAAGAGACCAGAATGGGAGTGTTGGAACCAAGACACCTTTTCTTCCCGAGTTTCAAGATCGTGTTCTTTAGCGTAGCAATGTCGTCGTTATCGACGCGGCCGACTGTCTGGTTGGCGATGCGCTCATCACCGATGTCGAATTTCGCGCCGCAGCCGTTCGACCGCCCTTCCTTCTTCCAGCAGATCCAGCCGCCCCCGTACTCCTCTTTGCCCTTGATGATCGTCTCCTGGCCGCAGTTGGGGCACCGGCGCTTCAAGTCGCGCCAGCGGTACTTCCCCTCGTAGCTGTTGCAGGAGCCCAAGCCGCTGGCCACGGCGACGCCGCTGCGCTTTGAGCGGAGCACGCACCGAATCGTGTAGTCGAATAGGGGCGGGACAGCCGACCAGTCCTCCCGCGAATAGTCCGTCAGGATCTCATACTCGTCCGCAAGCCCGTAGAGTTCGCAGAGTTTGTCGGCGCCCGGTTTGTAGAGCGTGGGTTTCGTCGTTCCGGGGATGATCCCGTAGTCCTCTTCCTCGACTAGATATTGTTTGACGAATTCCTGGAATTCGGCCAAGCGCGCCTTGGCCGTCTTGAGGTCCATCACCGGCGCAAGCATCAGCTCGCGCTCGGCGCTTTGTACAACGATTTCTTTCGTTTCTTCGGACATGTCTGTTTCTCCTTTTTTGTTAGCTTTAAGTTTTCGATACTCTTCGAGCGTCGGCGGCCACCGCTTTAGCGGCCTCCGTCAACCCGGCCTCTTCCGTCCGACGTTGCACGCGGGCGAGCAGCGTCCCGGCCTTCACGAAGAACGCCGACGCCGACAAGCCAGAGCGCTTGATCGCCGCGTCCAGCAACGCCGCGTGCTGGCCTCGCGTGTAGACGAAGAAAACCCGGTAGCCGCCCTTGAATACCTGCCGTGTCGCCTGTCCGTTCGTTTCCATGTTCATCACCCCGCGCTGATTATTGCATGCTGCAACTGAAAATGCAACATAATTTTTTTGTTGCTTCGGCGATGCGTCGATGCTAACATTATCTCAGTCTGCTTCTCCTTTCCGGGGCGGCGTCTGGTCTCCGGTCCAGCGTCGCCCTGGTTTTCTCGCGTCCGATTATCGGACATCACTGCAACACCCCAGGACACTGCTTGATTCTCTCTCCTGGACGGCAGGAGCAAGCTCAATGCCCGCGCTCGTGCTTTCCACACCCGCACGCCTCCTTGAGTTTTTTCGACCAGAGAATAGCATGGGTGGACTCATCATAATCCCAAAGTAATTTGCCGCCCTGCTTGGAAAGTACATAGGCGTGCGTGTCGGCTTTGGCGGCGGTCCAGTCGGCGAGGGCTCCCAGTGCATTTTCGAACGCCACGGTGTCGAGATAATAAGCAGTGCACGTCGTGTCGCCGTTCGCCCCGGTCCGGCAGTGGACCCTCGTTCCGGAACCAGTGAAGTCCGAGCAGGTGAGCTTGGAGTCCGAGGCGGTCGTCTTATCCCTGCACACGACCGCGCCGCTCGGGTCCCTTTCCATCTCGGTCGGGGGGCGATAATCAATGGGCTCAAGGTCAAGAATGGCGTCGGCCTGCTCGACCGAGTCTACCGGCGTAAGGCAGGTGAATCGGCTGAGGCGCTTCTTGGCCCAACGAACCTCGTGCTTTTTAGAGCCGCTAATATAGACCTTGCGGATCGCAATCATGGTGGGATTTGCTCCCTTAGGAGGAGGCTCAGGTATGACAGGCGCCTCCTGCGCACAAGCTGCTGACGCCGTCAAAATCAAAATTGACAAGAGAATTGATTTCATGTTTTCCTCCTTCGGAACATGGAGCGCCCATTCAGGCCCTCTTTCATGCCTGCGCTCCGCTTATGTTTCCTTGCTGGCCTTATCGCTTTAGCAGGTTGCTCCTGGGCCTGCCAGTCCCTCGCGCGTATCTCCACACAAGGATTGTCAGGGAAAGACGCATCACCCAAGCGAGAGGGCCACTCGGTCGCAGGGTTGGCGTTGCCGAGATTTGAGGATTCTTTATCGCCTGTTCCATTCAGTCCCCGGCTGCGGAGACACGAAGGCCAGCGATTCTCAGATTTGATTTTCGGGATTTTTCTTGAAAGGTCATTTCCCACTTCGTCTGGGAATAAGAGCGGGTGGACGAAGCACCCGCTCTCAGAGCTTTTCGCTCTCGCTGAAGGTCGCGTTGCCGTCAGCGTTCCCAGCTTAGACAAGACAAAGCGCATTGTCAAGAGAAATTTTCGCGTCCGATTTTCCGACATCTAGTTCTCCTAAGCATCTATTGCCGACCGCAGCAACCTCGGCGAACCCTTGTCAAGCGCTGTCTATTTCACCCCGAACAGCGGCTCTCCGCAGTTCCATTCGACGACCTCCTCATCGTGCGCAGCGATGGTCAGGGCGGGAAGCGTTTTCTCGGGGACGTGGCGCGTGCCTTTCACCTGACGCGTGCAGATTGCGTCCAGCGTCGACACAAACGCCACGCGCACTCCCCCGCCGAAGTCGTGTATGAGCTTAAACAGACTGTAGTCCGGAAGAACTTGCTTCTGGCAAGTCGCCAGCATCTCGGCGGCGCGCTTCATCTGCTCCCTGCCGTTCCATCCGAACACAGACATGACGAACGGCTCGGGAGCCGGCAATTCAGGATGCGCCTCCCACATGTCGGCGACAGCTCTCAGCGCTCGGATGAATTGTTTAGTTTCCATTGCTCCTCCTCGTGGTTTTAGCGGGTCAGGGCCTCAAGGGCCATCCCCGCTACGGTAATGAACAGCCAGAAAACAGCGCTCCACTGCAACGCTTCGGCCAGGCGTTTGTTGCGCGTTGCCCAGAGCAGAGCGCTAACGAC